>Ga0137377_10000169_pt1 | contig 34286 bp, 27 predicted proteins | sample SagtaG_22_FD_104815 | JGI IMG/M metagenome (GOLD analysis project Ga0137377, IMG submission 104815) | Vadose zone soil microbial communities from Sagehorn Ranch, Mendocino, California, USA - Sage2_L_40_16 metaG | ecosystem: Environmental > Terrestrial > Soil > Vadose zone | place: USA... | reverse complement strand
CCACGAGGACATGGCAGACGGCATCCCGCCGTTGCGCCTGCATAACAAAGGGATCGACCAGGGACGCACGGGGCACTGGTTGGCTCGCTAAACTCCGCGACCATGACCGCCGCAGTCGCTCCCGCTCCAGCCCCCTCAGAGGCACCCGCGTCCCGGGCCCGGATCTTCAGCGGGATCCAGCCCTCAGGGATCGTGCATCTCGGCAACGACCTCGGCGCGATCCGCAACTACGTGCGGCTCCAGTGGGAGTACGAGGCGATCTACTGCATCGTCGACTACCACGCCCTGACCAGCACCCACGAGCCCGAGCTCCTGCGCCAGCGCACGCGCGAGATGGCGGCATCGCTGCTCGCCCTTGGCCTGGATCCCGAGCACTGCACCCTGTTTGTGCAGTCGCACCGACCGGAGCACACCGAGCTCGCCTGGCTGCTGGCCACGGTCACACCGGTCAGCTGGCTCGAGCGGACCCCAACGTACAAGGAGAAACGGGAGCAGCAACCCCACGACATCAACGATGGGCTGTTGACCTACCCCGTCCTGCAGGCAGCGGACATCGTCATCTACAAGGCGTCGCTCGTGCCGGTCGGGAAGGACCAGGCGGCGCATCTCGAGCTGTCGCGTGAAATCGTCCGGGCGTTCCACAATCGCTACGGCGAGACGTTCCCGGAGCCGCAGGCCGTGTTCACCGAGGCACCGGTCGTTCTCGGCACGGACGGGGTTCGGAAGATGAGCAAGTCGCTCGGGAACACGATCGACGTCTTCGCGGCGCCGGAGGTCATCCGGAAGCAGGTCATGTCGATGGTGACCGACACCAAGCGCATCCTCCGCACGGACCCGGGCCGGCCTGAGATCTGCAATGTCTGCCAGCTCCATCGCTTCTTCGGCCCGGACTACGAGGAAATCTGGGAGGGCGAGCGATCCGCACGGACCGGCTGCGTCGACACGAAGGCCCTGCTCGCCGATCGCATCATTCGCCACTACGCTCCGGCCAGGGAGAAGTACCTCGAGCTGATTGCGTCACCCGAGCGAGTCGAGGGCACCCTCGAAGAGGGCGCGGACCGCCTTCGACCGATGGCGGCCGAGACCATGGCCGAGGTTCGCCAGAAAATGGGCCTGCGCTAGGACTCAGCCATCGCGTATGCGCCGCGCCACGACCGGGGCGTGCAGGGACGGAATTGGAGTCCCGGCCGATGGCCAGGGGCTACCATGATCGATGGGGAGTGGCGGAACTCCCCAATCGAATGCGCAGAGGACTCGACCCGGCGAATGGCTCTCCAGCTGACCTATCGACAGCGGCGTTGGCTCGACGCCCTGATCATCCTGGGCACGATCGCGACGGCATTCGTGGTCGTCGGTTTCGTCGGCACCCTGTTCTTCTCGTTCGGCGACATCGTCCTCGTTTTCTTCCTGGCCTGGCTCCTGGCCTTCATCCTGAGTCCGATCGTGTCGGCGCTGGTACGAAAGATCCCGCGCCTGCCGCGCGTGGCAGCGGTCGTCCTTGTGTATGCGGTGCTGCTGGGCACCCTGGTCGTGCTTGCTGTGCTCGTTGCCAATGCGATCGCAAGCTCGATCACCGACTTCATTCGAAGCGTGCCGCTGCTACGGGACCAGCTGCCAGCCCTCCTCGCGCCCTGGCAGGAGCGGCTCGGCGCGCTTGGCCTTGGCCAGGTGAACCTCGTCGCCCAGGCGACAGCCTTCCTGGACAACATCGCCGGCTACGCGAACGAGCTTGTCGGTCCTCTCCAGCAGCTGGCGGTTGCCAGCCTCGGCATCCTCGGCAACCTGCTCGTGGTCCTGATCCTGTCGCTATATATGGTCGCCGACCACGACCGGATCTTGTCGTTCCTGTTCCGGCTCGTGCCGCCCGCCTACGCCAAGGAGGCGCGGCTGCTCGAATCGAGCATCGGGAGCTCGTTCGGCGGGTTCCTTCGCGGTCAGGCCGTCATGGGCATCGCCTACGGCCTCTTCGCGGCTGCTGTAAGCGGCGTGCTTGGCCTCGATTACTTGCCGGCGACTTCGGCTCTCGCCGGGGTCCTCATGGCCATCCCGTTCTTCGGGCCGTTCCTGGCATGGGCGCCGCCGGTGCTGGCGGCGATCGTGCTGCGACCCGAGACGACCCTGCCTACGCTTATCGCGATGATCGGCGGCTGGTTCGTCGTGATGAACATCGTCCAGCCAAGGCTCATGCAGCACGCAGTGGGCATCCATCCGATCGTGGTCATGGGGTCGGTCCTCTTGGGCTCAAAGATCGGCGGCATCGCCGGCGCGATCTTCGGCATCCCGATCGCCGCTGTCATCTCGGCATTCTTCTTCCACTACCTCGCGCAGGCCCGCTCGGCCGCGCCCGTCAAACAACGAGCAGCGAGGCGCCTCGAGACGCGCGAGGGTCGGTCCGTTCGCGTGCCCCGTGAGCCTTCACCCGGCCTCGACCCGGATGTGGTCGACGAGCCCGAGGATCCACTCTCGCGAAGCCCCTCCGGGGTCCAACCGTGACTCCGGAAGGGCGGAACCTCCGATCCAACGCGTGACCGACGGCGGCCGTGATCGCGCGGGTGCGCGCGAGCGGGAAAAGCCGGACATGACCCGGGAGCGAGCCCGGGTCGAACGCCGCGACGTCGACAAGGAGCGCGGCGAACCGCTCGCCGGAGGCGGCCGCCGTGGCGGCCCGCGGGCCCTCCGCAGGGCGGCACGACCTCTGCGCGACTGGACCTCCCGTCCGCGCATCCTCGTGACCAACGACGACGGTATCGAGTCGCGCGGATTGCTGGCGCTCAAGCAGGCACTCGATCCGATCGGCGAGACCTTCGTCGTCGCGCCCGATACAAATCAGAGCGCGGTCGGGCACCAGAAGACGCTGATGCGACCCCTCCGTGTGCGTGAGCGCGAACTTGCCGACGGCTCGACCGCCTGGTCGGTGGACGGCTCGCCGACAGATGCGGTCAGCCTGGCGTTCCTCGGTTACTTCGGCCACGGCTTCGACCTCGTCGCATCGGGCATCAACTACGGTGCCAACCTGGGCGACGACATCACCTACTCGGGCACCGTCAGTGCGGCCATGGAGGCTGTGATCAACGGCTGCCCGGCCTTCGCCATCTCGCAGGAGTACTACGAGCACCCCGATTTCACGCTGGCGGCGCTGGCCGCGGCGACGACCGCCCGGAACATCCTGGAACACGGCCTGTCCCCCGGCCAACTGATCAACGTCAACGTGCCCGCCGTGGGTCCCGATGACTGCGCCGGGATCGAGGTGACCAGGCTGGGCAAGCGTGTCTATCAGGACGAGCTGATCCAGCGGCTCGATCCGCGCGGGATCCCCTACTACTGGATCGGCGGCCCACCGCCGTCGGGCCTGGCGGTCGAAGGAACCGACTTCCACGCCGTGGTCAACCGACGAATCGCCGTCACGCCGATCCAGCTCGACCTCACCGCCCGAAAGCTCCTCCGACGGCTCCGCAGCTGGGACTGGCAATCCGCCAAGCTCACTGGAGCCCGCGTGAAGCAGCCGGTCGAAGCGGCCAGGCCCGAGAAGACTGCCCCCCCGCCTGCGGGCCGACGGAGGTCACGGGTATCGGCACGGGTCGCTCGCGAACGCTCGGACGAGCTCGAGCAGGAGCTGGCCGCCGAGCACGCCACGGAGCGGCGCTAGGCATCGCTCACCTCAGCGGATCCTCAGCTTCTGGCTGTCCACCGTTCTCGATCAGGAGTCCCTCGTCCGGTTCGAGCTCGAACGACCCAGCGGAGCTGGGGCCGCCACGGCCGGGATCGGTCGACAGCACAAAGCCGCCCCGGAATCCGAGCGCGCCCTCGAGGCGGTCCCGGCGAACGCGGACCGGGCGGTCGCCGAAGTTGAGCAGCGCGGCAACGGCACCCGTTTCCGCCTCGCGGACATAGCCGAAGCAGTCGCTCGGGAGACCCGCGATCGGACGATAGCCGCCGCCGAACAGCGCTGGGCTGGCCCGCCGGTAGGCGATCAGCCGCCGGTACAGCCCGAGCATCGAGTCGGGATCGCTCCGCTGAGCTTCGACGTTGACGGTCCGGGCCTCCCGCGAGATCGGCAGCCACGGGTCGCCGGTCGTAAATCCCGCACCGCGAGAAGCATCCCACTGCATGGGCGTCCGCTCCGGGTCGCGGCCCGCCACGTCGACGACGCGCTCTGGCGGGATCGGGCCATCCGTCATTCCGATCTCCTCGCCGTAGTAGAGGAAGGGCGTTCCGCGCAGCGTCAGCAACATCAGGGCGGCCAGCCGCGCCCTCCGTCGCGCCCGCTCCGGGTCGTCTGCGAGCGCGTAGCGGCTGATCGCTCGCGGGTTGTCGTGGTTCGACAGGGTGTAGTCGGGCCAGGCGCCCTGCGGCAGCAGCCTCTCGAACGTTGCTACCACATTCCGGAAGGCCTCGGCCGCCCACGGCGCGCGCAGGAATGCGAAGTTGAACGCGAGGTGGAGCTCGTCCTCGCCCGCGCCGTAGAAGCTCACGAACTTGACCGGATCGAACAGGAAGACCTCGCCCACCGCCATACGCTCGTCGTATTCGTCGAGGAGCTGCCGCCAGCTGCGCAGAAGGGCATGAAGCTCCGGCTCGTCGGCCGGCGGCATCCGATCCAGAACGCCCGGGATGTTCTCGATCGGCCGATGACCCCGCAGGCTCCGAGGCTTGACCGTTCGGTGGGCCACGTCGATGCGGAAGCCATCGACGCCTCGGTCCAGCCAGAAGCGCAGGATCTCCTCGAATGCCATCCGGACGCCCGGGTTCCACCAGTTCAGGTCCGGCTGCTCCCGGGTGAACGAGTGAAGGTAGTACTGGCCCGTGCGCTGATCGAGCGTCCAGGCGCGGCCGACGCGGGGGAAGGCGCTTCGCCAGCCGTTGGGCGGCGAGCCGTCCGCGCGGGGATCGGCCCACACGTACCAATCGCGTTTTGGGTTGTCACGCGAGGCGCGCGCCTCGAGGAACCATGGGTGCTGATCGGACGTGTGGTTGGGCACGAGATCGACGATGACCCGTATCCCTCGCTCGTGGGCGGACCCCAGCAGCTCATCGAAGTCCGTGAGCGTCCCGAACCGGGGATCGACGTCGCAGTAATCGGCGACGTCGTAGCCGAAGTCCGCCATTGGCGAGGGATAGAACGGCGACAGCCAGATCCCGTCGATTCCAAGGGAGTCGGCCTTGCCGTTCAGGTGATCCAGCCGAGCCGTGATGCCCGGCAGGTCGCCAATGCCGTCTCCGTTGCTGTCCTGGAAGCTCCGCGGGTAGATCTGATAGAGGATCCCGTGGCGCCACCAGTCGGCGCCGAGGCCACTTCGCGGTCGACTCATTCCCGGAGAGGTAACGGGGGCAGCCCGAACCCTGGCACTCGAGGCTACGGCCTCCAGGGACGGCGCTTCTTCCAGTCCGTGAGGATCTCGCGCGCTGCGTTCTGGCCTGGCTGGCCGGTGATGCCGCCGCCCGGATGGGCCCCCGAGCCACACAGGTACAGGCCCTCCAGTGGCATGCGGTAGCGAGCATGGCCGAGAAGCGGGCGCCACAGGAAGAACTGGTCCAGGCCGGGCTCCCCATGGAGCGGGTGTCCGCCCGTGAGCCCGAAGCCGCTCTCCAGGTCGAGTGGCGTGAGCACTTGCCGTGCCACGATCAGGTCTGCGATCGCCGGCGCGAACCGCTCGAGGGCCCGCACTACCAGGTCGCCGAGCTCCTCGCGGCAATCGTCCCAGCCATGGTCGCGCAGGGCGTAGGGCATCCACTGGACGATCGCGCTCAGGACGTGGCCACCCGCCGGCGCCCCCGAGGTGAGGAGTGGGTCCGCCAGTGATGGGATCGTGGCTTCGATGTAGGGCTGCGCCGACATTCGACCGTACTTGGAGTCGTCGAAGGCGCGCTCCAGGTCGTCCATGCCGGTCGCGATGACGATCCGCCCGCGCAACAACTGACGGGCGTCCTCCCCCGCCGCCGTGAACCGCGGCAGCGCGGCGAGCGCAAGGTTGACCTTCGCGACCGTGCCCGCGGTTCGGTAGTTGGCCACGCGCCAGCCGAGGGTGGGGCCGAGCTCCACGGGGTCGACCAGCTGTGCGAGCGTCCTCTTCGGGTCCAGCCCCGAAACGACGATCCGCGCCCCGATCTCCTCGCCGGAGCCCAGCGCGACTCCGTTCGCCCGCCCGTCGCGGGCGGTAATTGCGACGACGTCCGCGTTCGTCCGAATCTCGCCGCCGAATGCCCGGACGGCCGCGGCGAGCGCATCGGACATTGCTCCGGGCCCGCCCTTCGCAAAGACGGCCTGACCGGCGGCGCCCCCCTCGGGCCCAACCGAGTCGGCCAGCAGAACCCCCGTGGTCCCGGCCGACCAGGGGCCCATGGCGGTGTACTGGATGCCCCGGGCCGCGACAACAGCACGCAGGGCATCGTCCTCGAAGGCCTCGCCGGCAAAGTCGGCGACGGCCATCGGCAGGACGCGCAGGAGCGTCCGGGCATCGTGCTTGCCAAGGCCACGGAACGACCGGCCGAGGCGCAGCCCGGTGAGGGCGTCGCCCAGCGACGGGGAGCGAATGTCGGGCGGGGTCGTGGCCGCCAGGTCACCGACGAAACGAGCCAGCGAGCGGACGAGTCGGTCGAAATTCGCGTACGCATCGGCGTCATGGGGACTCCGGCCACGGAGCCCGTCCGCGGTCCGGGCGACGTCGGCCCACAGGGTGATCGCCGTTCCGTCCGGCTGCGGTGCGAAGACGCGCACGTCGGGAGCCAGGAATGCCAGCCCGCGCTCGCGAAGTCCCAGGTCGCGCACGACGGACGCCCGGAGCCGCCCGACCGTGTGTGCCAGCGTCGGGACGCGGAAGCCACGAGCCAGCTCGGACGTGGCAGCCGCGCCCCCCACGCTCGCTCGTCGCTCGAGCACGAGGGTGCCGAGCCCCGCGCGAGCCAGGTAGGCTGCCGTCACCAACCCGTTGTGGCCGCCGCCGATCACGACGGCGTCGTGGGCGCCCGAGGCCATCAGGCGGCGCTGCGCTTTCGGCCGTGCAGGACCTCGAGCGCGGCCAGTCGCCCGTTCGCGCCCATGATCCCGCCACCGGGGTGGGTCGCCGAGCCGCACAACCACAGGTCGCGGATGGGGGTCCTGAAGCGCGCATAACCCGGTACCGGCCGGTTGAAGAAGAGCTGCTCGAGGGACAGCTCACCCTGGAAGATGTTGCCCTCGGTCAGGCCGAGCATTCGTTCCAGGTCGAGTGGCGTCAGGACCTGCCTGCCCACGATCACGTCGCGGATGTTCGGGGCGTGCTCTGCGATCGTGTCGATCACCGTATCCCCGAACGCCTCACGCTGTTCGTCCCAGCCACCCAGTGTCGGGTCGAGATGGTACGGGGCGTACTGGACGAAGCAGCTGATGACGTGCTTGCCCGGCGAGGCCATGGACGGGTCGACCAGGGTCGGAATGATCATGTCGATGTACGGCCGGCGGCTGAATCGGCCGTATTTCGCGTCGTCGTAGGCCTGCTCCATCGCATCCACCGAGGGGCTGAAGCTGATCGCCCCACGAAGGTGCTCCCCTTCGCCCGGAAGGCTCCTGAAGTCCGGCAGTCGGTCCACTGCCAGGTTCACCTTGCCCGACGAACCCCTGAACTTGAAGCGCCGTACCTCGTCCTCGAATGACGGCTCGAGCGTGCCCGGCTCGACCAGGCCGAGGAACGTCAGTCGCGCGTCGACCGACGAGAGCACGACGTCGGCCTCGATCTCCTCGCCCGACTCGAGCGCCACGCCCGTCGCCCGGCCGTTGCGGACGAGAATGCGGGCGACCGGCGCCTCCGTGCGGATTTCGGCTCCGAACGACCGCGCCGAGGATGCGATCGCGCTCGAGACACCGCCCGTGCCGCCCTTGGGGATGCCCCACGCCCGGAATGCGCCGTCGATCTCGCCCATGTAGTGATGGAGCAGGACGTACGCCGTGCCCGGCGAGCGCACACCCTGGAACGTCCCGATGATCCCGGACACCGCCATGGTCGCCTTGAGCGGATCCGTCTCGAACCACTGGCCCAGGAAGTCGGCCGCGCTCATCGTCATAAGCTGCACGAACACGGCCTGCTGCGTTTCGGGCAGCTTCTGGAACGAGCGCAGCAGGCCGCCGAGGGGCAGGAACTCGCGCGGGTCGCGGCCGGTTGGATCGGGCGGGACGATGCCCAGGATCGGCTTGATGAAGCGGGCCATCTCGACCATCAGGCGCCCGTATTCGTCGTACGCCTCGGCGTCCAGCTTCGACCAGCGCCGGAGCTCCCGGATCGTCCGGCCGTGATCGTTCACGCGCCACAGGTAGTCGCCGCCGGTCGGCGCCGAACCTTCAGCGAGTGGCGTGAACGTCCCGTCGAGCGGCAGGATGTCCAGGCCATGGCGGGGCAGGTTGAGCTCGCGAATGATCTCCGGCCGGAGCAGGCTGACGACGTACGACGCGACCGAGAACCGGAAGCCGGGCACGATCTCCTCGGTCACTGCGGCCCCACCGACGACGTGGCGCCGCTCGAGGACGAGCACGCGCCAGCCGGCGCGCGCGAGGTAGGCCGCGCTGATCAGGCCGTTGTGGCCGCCGCCGATCACGAGGGCGTCGTAGCGCTGGGCCAACCCTCTCCTCCTCACCCAAATCCAGCTTGCCCGCCTCGCCCCAACTGTAGCCGAGGCGATGCACGAGAGCCGCGACCTGCACCGACGCCCGCCCTCGGCTATCGTCGGGCCTTCGCACATGAGGAGGCACGCGTTGCCGGATTACGCCGCGCTCGACCGATACGTCGAGGAGCACATGTCCGCCTGGACCGACGAGCTCACACAGTTCTGCCGGTTCCCCTCCGAATCGACCGACCTCCCGGCCCTCCGCGGAGCCGCCGAATGGATAGCCGAGCGCCTCGATCGGCTGGGGGCCAGGGTTGATACGGTCGAGCTCCCGGGCGATCCGAACGTCCCGCCACTGGTGATCGGGGAGATCGGGGACGGGCCAATGACGCTCAACGCCGTCCAGCACTACGACGTGCAGCCGGCGGTGCCGTACGAGCTGTGGACGACCCCGCCGTATGAGCCGGAGGTCCGCGACGGACGGCTTTACGCGCGCGGCGTCACCGACAACAAGGGCGAGCTGATGTCGCGCGTGTGGGGCGTCGAGGCGTACCTGGCGACCCTCGGCCGCCTTCCCTGTCGTGTCCGCTTCCTCGTGGAGGGGGAGGAGGAATACGGCAGCGGCCACCTCGACCAGCTGCTCGATCTGCGGCCCGGCATCCGGAAGGTCGAGGGCGCGCTGATCGAAGGTGGCGGCGTCGACCTCGTCGGACAGCCGGAGATCGTGGGCGGCGTCCGCGGGATCATCGTGGTCGAGCTGTTCGTGAAGTCGATCGCCTATGACGCGCACTCGAGCCTGGCCACCGTGCTGCCGAGCGCGCCGGCGCGCCTGATCCAGGCGCTGGCGACCTTCTGGAACGAGGATGGCCAACCGGCGGTCGACGGGCTCAACGATGGTGTCCTGCCACCCACGCCGGCCCAGGTTGCGATCGTCGACTCGACCTCGACCGCAGATCTCGCCGATCGCAAGCGGGAGTTCGGCGTCGACCGGTTCCTGGGCGGCATGAACGAGCGCGAGGCCATCCGGGCCATGACGTTTACGCCGACCTGCAACGTCCAGGGACTGTGGGCCGGGTTCACCGGCCCCGGCGCCAAGACGATCACACCGGCCGAAGCGCACGTCCGGATCGACATCCGGCTCGTGCCCGACCAGGATCCGACGGCGATCCTCGCGAATCTAAGGGCGCACCTCGATCGGCGCGGGTTCGAAGACGTGAAGTTCGGGGCGAAGGCCGAGCGGGAACGTGCCTATTGGACCACCCCCGACGATCCACTGCTGGACGCGGCAGCCCGAGTCTCGGAGGCCGTTTTCGGCCGTCCGGCCAAGCGCCGGTTGTCGGCTCCGGGCACCGCACCGATGTGGCAAGTCTGCGGCCGCGACACGATCAGAATGACCAGCCTGGGCGGCGGGCACGACGACTGCCGGGCCCATGCCCCCGACGAGAACTATCGCCTGGACTACGCCGCCAAGGCGGCCCAGGTGACCGCCAGGTTCCTGGACGAATTCGCCGCGATCGACGGATGAGCGTCGGGACGCCGTTCCATGACAGGACAGCGCCGCTCAATCGCAAGATGCAGTGGCGGGAATGGTCCGGCTACTACGCCTCGTCGGCCTACGCGGACGCGCACGACATCGAGTACAACGCGATTCGTGAGGCCGCTGCCCTCATCGACGTCTCGCCGCTCTACAAATACCTGCTATCCGGCCGCGACGCCGCACGGCTGATCGACCGGGTCATCACTCGGGACGCCGCCAAGCTGAAGGTGGGCCAGGTCTACTACACGCCGTGGTGCGACGAGGCGGGCAAGGTCGTCGACGATGGGACGGTCCACCGGCTCGATGAGCTGACCTACCGGTGGACGGCGGCCGAGCCCAACCTGCGCTGGTTCCGCCTGAATGCGGCCGGCCTGGAGGTCGAGATCGATGACGTCTCGGAGCGGGTCGCCGCCCTGGCACTCCAGGGGCCGCTCTCGCGGGACGTTCTCGAGGCGGCAACGGGCGAGTCGTTCACCGACCTGCGCTATTTCCGGCGGCGTGCGGCGCGCATCGGTCGAACCGCCGTCGACGTTTCCCGGACGGGCTACACGGGCGATCTCGGCTACGAGCTGTGGGTGGATGCAGACCGTGCGGTCAAGGTGTGGGATGCCCTGGTGGCGGCCGGACGGCCGTTCGATCTTCGCCCCGCCGGAATGCTTGCACTGGATGTCGCCCGCCTCGAGGCCGGTCTGATCCTCATCGAGGCCGACTACACGAGCTCGCGCCATGCAATGAGCGCCGAGCAGGCCTATTCACCGTTCGAGATCGGGCTCGGACGACTCGTCGACTTCGACAAGCCCGCCGATTTCGTCGGGCGTCGAGCGCTGGAGCACGAGCAGGCGGCGGGCGGCCCGAGCAGGCGACTCGTCGGTCTCGAGCTCGACTGGACCGGCATCGAGCGCCTGTTTGCGACGCATGGCCTGCCACCCGAAGCACCAATGGCGGTATCGAGGATTCCCGTCCCGGTCTTCGCCGAGGGCGGCCGCCACATCGGCCGGGCGACGAGCACAGGCTGGAGCCCGCTCCTCAAGGAGCCGATCGCGCTCGCGTCGGTCGGCGCCGCGTTCGAGCGGTCGGGGACGCGCCTCGGAGTCGAGTGGACGGTCGAGGGACGGCGCGGCGTGGTCTCGGCGACGGTCACCCAGCTGCCGTTCCTGGACCTTGCCCGAAAGCGCGCTTGATCGAAGACGCGCCTGGGCGCGGCACTTCGTTGCTAGCCGGCCTCACCGATTGCGGGCACGCCGAAACGGCCCGGATCGAGCTCGGGCGGCACGGAGGTCCGACCGAGGATGACGTCGACAACGAGCTCAGCCGAGGCCGGACCGGTCGAGATGCCCCATTGCCCATGACCCGCGGCAATGAACAGCCCGTCGACCCCGGCGACGGCTCCCAGGAGTGGCCGCCGGTCTCGGGACTGAGGTCGCGCGCATAGCCGAGTCGACTGGATCCTTGACGACGCTAGCGACGGGACGAACGCAGACCCTCTTCGCTTGAGTTCCGGCGCCAGTCGGTCCCTGTCTGGTTCGAGCGGCAGAAAGGTCGAGCCAAGGGTCGAAGTCCGGCCGACGGTCACAAGGCTGAATGCCGATTCGAAAGACGATTCGTCCGCGTCCCCGCGAGTAAGCGGCGAGTGTGCAAGGTGCTCGACGCCTGCCTCCTCGAGGACGTGGCGCGGCCGGGCCGGAAGCTCGACTCCGACGTTGACGCCCCAGATGGGCACGATCGGTTGCCAGCCGCCGGACGGTGAGACGATGGCCGGACTCCAGGGTCCTCCAGCTACGAGCACTGACCCTGCCGCGACGTGTTCCCCATTGACGACGATGCCGCGGACCGTGCGGTCCTCGACCCAGAGCGCCGCGCGGTTGCCCAGGCGGATCGACGCTCCACGCTGTCCTGCCAGCGACGCATAGGCGCTCGTCGCCCCGGCGGGCGGCACGGGGTAACCGGTCGAAAGGCGGCACGCCGATACGCCCGGTGCGAGGATCGGCTCGGCCGCTTCGAGAATGGCGCCTTCAAGAACCGCCGGCGACAGCTCCGGGGCTTCGGCTTCCACGCCGGCAAGGATCGTCTCGACGGCTCCGGGCGTCTGGCTCAGGAGGAGCACGCCAGCGGGCTCGGGAGGCATCCGGAACCCTTCTCCGCCGCTGGAGGTCGCCTCCGTGAGGTCCCCGTAGAGCTCGATGGAGCGGTGATACAGCCGCGCCAGAACAGGGTCAAACGGATGCTGAATGGCACCCGAGTTGCGGCCCGAGGCCCCCGCACCGATGGCAACCCCGTCAGCCAGGAGCACGCTCGCGCCAGCCTTGGTCAGGAACGCCGCCGCGCTCGTACCGAGGATGCCCGCACCGATGATCGCGACGTCAGGAGAACTGCCACCGGAAGCCATCCCCCGATTCTGGCCCGAACCGGGCCACGGCGTCGGCTAGCGGCGCCCTCGCGGGGCGGTCGAGGCGGCCTGGCGGCGGCGCGCACGTCTCATTCCGATCTCGAGGGCAAGCAGAGGCAGGGCCACGAGAAGGACAAAAACAAGCAGCTGAACATAATCGACGACGCGCATCCCGACTGCCTCCCGGAGCTTCGGAACGCGACGGACCTTGATGGTCCATCGAGGCGCGGGACCGTAACCGCCATCGGCGAGGGCCCGCAATAGGACCCTCGACCTATTCCGCGGCCGGAGGGCCGCTCAGAGCAACCGATTGAGTCTGGGGCCGTTCACGCGGGCGCTCGGATCAACCCGGGATCCACCCGGAAGACGCTTCGAACCCGGTGCGGCGCGAGGACTTCCGCCGGCGGTCCATCGGATGCGATACGCCCGACGTCGAGCAGAACCAGGCGCGGGAAGAAGTGTGCCGCCAGGCTCAGGTCGTGCAGAACGGCAAGGATGGTGGTCCCGTCACGTTCGTTGAGATCCCTCAGCAGCTCCATGATCTGTACCTGGTGGCCGAGGTCCAGGTGGACGGTCGGCTCATCGAGGAGAAGCACGGGCGCCTGTTGAGCGACCGCCAACGCCAGGAATACAAGCTGACGCTCCCCCAGCGACAGCTCGCGAGCATCGCGGCCGACGAGAGGCCGCAGCCCAACCCGGTCGATCGCGGCCGCGACAGCCGCACGATCCGCCTCTCGCGGGCCGCGCAGGGCATCCTCGTGCGGCAGCCGCCCCAATGCCACGACCTCCTCGACACGAGTCGCGAACGGCAGAGCGGCCAGCTGGGGAACGACGGCCAGGCGCCGCGCGATCGCCGGGCGGTCGAGCTCGGCAACGTTCTGCCCGAGCAGGCGCACCTCGCCGGTCCTCGGAGGCAGCAGGCCGGCCAGGACGCGCAAAAGGGTCGACTTGCCGGCCCCGTTCGGGCCGATCAGGGCGACCCGTTCCCCCGCTCCGATCGACAGGTCGATGTCGCTGACCACGTCCCGGCCCCGATACCCCGCGCTCACTGAACCGAATTCGACCGCCGGGGACGCCCCGGAGTCGCGCCCGCCTCCTGACCAGCGTGGGTCCGATTGGCGGCTATCGACCTCGCTGGTGTCGATCACAGCTCGTAGCCCGTTCGGACCCGGCGAAGCATCGCCAGGAAGAAGGGCGCTCCGACCACTGCGGTGACGACGCCGACCGGGATCTCGCCGAGCAACCGGGCCACGAGATCCGCGAAGACCAGGAGGCTGGCCCCGTAGAGCGCCGAAAGCGGCAGCACAAGGCGGGCGTTCGGTCCGACGGCCAGGCGGACGAGATGCGGGACGACGAGACCGACGAAACCGATCAGGCCGCTCAGCGCGACCGCGGCTGCCGTGGCCAGGGACGCAAGGGCCAGCAGGATGGCGCGCTCCCGGCGGACGTCGACGCCGAGGTGCGCCGCCGTCTCCTCCCCGAGCAGGAAACCGTTGAGGACGCGCGCTCGAACCATGATGGCGAGGCTCGCCCCGAGGACCAACGGAGCGGCCACCGCAAGGCGGAGCCACGCGGCACCATCGAGTCCTCCCAGCAGGAACCCGAAGATCTGCCGAAGCCCCGCCCCCGAGAGGTACATGGCCATGGCCAGGCCGGCCGCGAGCAGGGACCCGATGGCGTACCCGGTGAGCAACAGGCTCGTCAGGGGAGCCAGCGGGCTCGTGCGGCTCAGGCGGTAGACGACCCACACGGCTGCGAGGGCACCCGCGAAGGCAAGGGCGTGCAGCAGGCCGAACTCGAGCACCAGGACCCGGACCGGAATGACGACCGCGATAGCCGCTCCGAGGGCGGCGCCCGACGCCGTCCCGAGCACATACGGATCCGCCAGCGGATTTCGGAGCAGGCTCTGGAACGTCGCGCCGGCAACCGCAAGCCCGAGGCCCACCACCATCGCCTCCAGGACGCGCGGCAGCCGTAGCTCCATCACGATCGTCTCGGCCGGAACGGACCAGGTCTGGGCCAACGGTAGCGCGAGGATGCGGCGGCCGAGGATGGCAAGCGTGTCGCCCGGCGCCACGGCCACCGTGCCCAGGCCCACGCCGAGGACGACCGCGACGAGCAGGGCAACGAAGCCTGCCGCAAAGAGGACGGCCGGCCGACGCGCACGCCAGGCATGCTCCCCGGCAATGGGCACCGCGAGTTGTTCCGAGCGGATCGACACCTACGGCTGACCCGAGGCGACCGCGGCCGGAGACGGAAGGACCGCGTCGGGATGAATGGCCAGGGCCAGCGCGCGCAGGCCCTCGACGAGGCGCGGTCCGGGTCGCGTGATCACGATGTCGTCGACGGGTCGGATCGCTCCGTTCTTGACCGCAGTCATGCCACTCCAGCCCGGTCGCTTCGCGAGATCCGCGGCCTTGACGCCGTAGGCAGCGTCGCCGAGGACGATCACCTCCGGGTCGGCTGAAACGAGTCGCTCGAGCGGGATGGCCGCGACCGTCGTCGAGCCGGTCGTGATCGGCTGGCCTCCTGCGAGCTTGATCATGTCGACCAGCGGCGATCCGTCGGTCGGCCCGTAGATCTCCTTGGTGGCGTCGATCTCGTAAAAGGTACGTGGCTGGGGAAGCCCCGCGGTGGCCGCTGAGATCTGGTCGATCTGCGCGCGCATCGAAGCAACCAGGTCGCCGGCGCGCGCGTCGGCATCCGCCGCCCGCCCAACCAGCCGAATGTCGGCGAGGATGCCATTGACGTCGGGCGCGAGCAACTCGACGACCGGAAGGCCCGTCGCCCGAAGATGCTGGAGTACGTCCGGCTTGGTCAGGCTGGCATCGGCGATCACGAGGTCGGAGCGCAGGGCCACGATCTTCTCGACGTCCACCCCCGAGAAGGTCGCCACCTCTGGGATCGAGTGGGCTTCTCTCGGGAAGTCGGCGATGTCCTGGACCTTGCCGACGACCTTCGAACCGGCTCCAACAGCGAACAGGATTTCGGTTGCTGCCGGCGAGAGCGACACGATCCGCTCGGGCGCTGTTTGGATCCGGACGGTGTTCTGGCGGTCGTCGGTGAGAGTGAGCGGGAAGGTCGGGCTCGGCGAGGGCGCGGCCGTCGGGTTGGAGGGCGCCGCGGACGGACCGGTGGACGGCACCGGAGACGGCGAGGCCACAGCACCGGTGCAAGACGCAAGCACACCTGATAACGCGAGCGAGGTCAGCAGCATCGCGACCATCGGCCGGACACGGAAAGGCCCCTCGCTTCGGCCGGAAGGAGGAGCCTGGAAGAACGAAATCACGGTGCCTACCCCTTTCTCTCGAGGGTTCGAGCACACCGCGGGGCCGGCGACCGGACTTCGGCCTCACCTCGGGAGGCGGGCCTTCACCGTAGCGGGACTGTGCCGGAATCTCACCGGCTTCGCGACCACGCAGCGTCTATATAGGTTGTCGCCGGCAGGGTAGCACGGCCGACCATCGGGGCAGGCGAGCCCATTCATGAAGGACAACATTCCAACTTCCAGTTGGAAACCTGCGCCTCTGGGCGGGTGCAGCCGGCCGGTTGTCAGCTCCTCGCTCGGCAAGGCAGGTGCGGACTCGCCCCTCCGGCACCCGGAGGGGCGAGCAGGTCGGTGGCGGGACCCGGGTCGGGCCGGTCAGGTCAGGCGGTCAGCGGTTGCGCCGAGAAGATGGAGACTTGCGCCTCCTCAGGCAGCATGACGCCAAAGATCTTTTGCAGTGTCAATAGGTGGACGCACGAATTCCAACTCTCGAAGTAATGGCAGGTGCAATGCCACGAACCGGCGTCGAGACTGACGTGATGGGTGTCGTTGTCGCCGCGGAAGGTGAGCGAGAGTCGATCGATGGTGATCCGATCGAGCTCACGCGCGTAGCGATTCGCCTTCTCGACCTTGCCGATCAGAGAGCTGTGCATCGCTGAGGAACCTCCGTCGCCCGATGGGCGCTGGCGTGGCCGCCGTCCGGTCCCTGCACCATCGACCGGTGATGGCGGTCGCTGGGGCAACTGTAACCCGCCGGAGCAATGCGGTCATCCCCTATTCGGCGGGCCGCCGGTAGGCCGGTGCCGTCCGGCAACGAGGGTCCCAATCGCCACCCTCCCTGCCGTACCACCCCTCGTCCACCTAGGTCCGAGGCGGAGGTCTCCGACGCCATTTGCTCGAGGTTTACGCCTCCGAGGTCCCCTCACGGCCGTAGTCGTCGTCCAGCCGGACGACGTCGTCGAGCTCGGGCGTCGAGACCTCCATGACCTCGACTCGCTCGACTCCTTCGTAGCGGTGGCGGCGCCCGACCGGGACCCGTGCGAACTCGCCAGGTCCCAGGTCACTGACCTCGATCGTACCGGCGTCGTCCTCCAGGTGGAGGCGGAGCCGACCGGACAGGACGTAGATCGACTCATCCTTCTTGCGGTGATACTGCATCGACAGGCGCTTGCCCGCCTCGATGACGAGGATCTTGCCGACGTACTTGTCGGTGTGAACCCAGATCAGCTCGTGGCCCCAGGGCTTGGGAACGACCCGCGCCTCGCTCGCGCCCTGGCCGGGCCCCGGGCTGCTCACGCCCGGCTGACGACTCATGCGCCGCGGACCATCTGCTCGCCCACGGTGACGAGGGCATCGCGAGCATCGGCGGACGTTGCCTCGGTGTAGACGCGAACCAGCGGCTCGGTTCCGCTCGTTCGGATCAACACCCACGAACCATCGTCGAGGAAAAACTTGAAGCCGTCGTTGGTGGCCAGTGGAACGACGCTGGTGACCTTGCGGCCGGCAAGCTCTGCGGGCGGCTCCTGGCGCAGCCCGTTGAGGAGGTGGTCCTTGATCGCGGGATAGCCGGCCCGGTCGACATGCACGTCGATGCGCCGGTAGAAGGAGGGCCCGGCAATCTCGTGGAAGTGTTCGAGGGCCCTGGACACCGGCCACCGACCGGCGGCCTTCTCGCGCAGGAACAGGTCGAGCAGGAGCAGGTCGGCGTAGATGCCATCGCGTTCCGGCAGGTGCATCCCGAACCCGAACCCGCCCGACTCCTCGCCGCCCATCATGGCGCCGGTCTCGATCATCTTGGGCCCGATGTACTTGAAGCCGACCGACGTCTCGTAGACCTTGATCCCGTAGTGCTCCCCGAGACGCTCCGCCATGGACGTGTTGTTGACGCTCTTGACGACCGGCTGGCGCAGGCCGCGGTACTCCGCGAGGTAGTACATCAGCAGGCCGGTCACCTCGAGCTGGTGGATGAAGGTCCCGCGCTCGTCCGCTGCTCCCGCGCGGTCGGCATCGCCGTCCAGCAGGAGGCCCAGGTCGAACCCGCCACGGGAGAGCATGCCCAGTGCCTCGTCGATGTTCGGGCGAATGGGCTCCGGGTTGACGCCGCCGAAATACGGGTTCCGCTCCTGGTGGATCTCCGTTACACGGATCTTTCCGCCAGCGAGCAGGCTCGACAGCCATCCGGCACCCGCTCCCCACATGGGCTCCACCAGGACGTGCACGTCCGCGGCGCGAACGGCGTCCAGGTCGACCGTCCGTCGCAGGAACCGCTGGTAGCCCGGGTACGGATCGTAGCGCTCGACCATGCCCGCCTTCTCGGCGTCCGCGAACGGGCGCCGCTCGATTGCCCGGCCGCCGTTCTCGGCGATCGTCGCCTCGAGCACTTTCAGGATGTCCGGACCGGCCGCGGATCCGGCGGGTGACTTCACCTTGAACCCGTTGTCCGTCCAGGGATTGTGGCTGGCGGTGATCACGATGCCTGCAGCCGCCTTCCGCTCGACCACCTCATAGGACGACATCTGGGTCGGCACGGCGTGGACCGCGTAGGCCACGGGGATGTCCTGGGCCAGGAGCACCTCGGCGGCGGCGATCGCGAAGTGCTCCGAGGCGAAGCGCCGGTCGTAGGCGATCACCACGCCCTTGGCCTGCTCGCCCCGCTCGGAGACGTAACGCGCCACGCCGTCGGCGCAGCGGCGCACGTTGTCGAAGGTGTATTCGTCCGCGATCCGCGCTCGCCAGCCATCGGTGCCGAAGACGATCTGGGTCGCGGCCGGAGCCGTGGCGATGTCGGTCACAGTCGCGCCTCCTGTGCCGAGACCCGATCGAGCAAGGCCCCCAGGGCGGCCTCGTCGGCCCGCGCGCCGGTTAACAGTGCCACCGGTGTCTCGGAGCGAAGTCCCTCGTGCGGGCCGAGGGTCAGGGTCAGGTGGCCGTTGGCCGAATGCACGAGGACGTCGTCCTCACCGAGCTCGACCGCTTCGCCAGGTGCCACGACTCGGCCCCGGGCTCCTTGCGCGCGGTGGCCGGGCAGTGCGTCGAGCAGCGCCGTCCAATTCCCGATGTCGCTCCAGCCAACGTCCATCGAGGCCATGACGACGTGGTGGTCCTGCGCGGCGCCTTCCATGACGGCGCGATCGATCGACAAGGGTGTGATGTGCTCGAAGGCCATCCCGAGCGCGAGCTCCGAGCCTGCTGCCGGCCCGATGACGGTCAGCAGCGACGTGTAGCGCTCGAGGGCCGCACGGATCGTGCGTCGCTGCCACAGGAAGATCCCTGCGTTCCAGGCCGTGCCGGACATGCCGAAGAGCTGGCGTGCTCGAGCCTCGGTCGGCTTCTCCTCGAAGGCCTCGAGGGGATAGACCTGCAGCCCGTGGAGGGTCGCGGCGCGGTCCAGGTTCGGAAGGAGGTAACCGTAATCGGTGGACGGTCCTTCGGGCTGGATGCCTAGCGTCACGAGCGGTTCGTCGAGGTCGAAAAGGCCGTCTGCGAGACGGCCCCCACCCTGCAGCACCGCCTGGAACTGATCGACGTTCGAGATCCAGTGATCGGCCGGCAGGACGAGCATCACCTCGTCTTCCGGGCGTTCGAGGCTCACCGTCGCCAGGGCGATGGCGGCGGCGGTGTTCCGACCGACGGGCTCGGGCACCACCCTCACCGCGGGCAGCTGCATCCGCACGATGCCCCCGTAACGACGATCGGTCACGACGAAGATGTCCTCTGGACGGATCACGTCGCGGAGTCGGTCCACCGTGAGCTGGAGAAGCGAGCGCTCCCCGAGCAGCGGCAGGAAAGGCTTTGGGCGACCAGGTGAGCTGAGCGGCCAGAGCCGGGTCCCGCCTCCGCCAGCCAGGATCACTGCATACATGGCCGCCCATTCTAGGTCCCGGCGGCTCCTCGCCGGGGAGTTGGCGCCTCGCCAGAGATTGCGCCTCGCAGGGAGGCGGGCTAACCGGCCGCGGCGACGGGTTGTTCGGTCGGTCTCGCCAGTCCGGCCTCGTCCGCGAGGAGCGATGCCTTGTCTGTTCGCTCCCATGGAAGGTCGAGATCCGGACGACCGAAATGGCCGTAGGAAGCCGTCTGGCGGTAGATGGGTCGGCGAAGGTCCAGGGCGTCGATGATTGCGGCCGGGCGCAGGTCGAACTGGCGCTCGATGATCGCCTGGATCTTCTCGTCGGGCAGCCGCCCGGTTCCGAACGACTCGACCTGGAGGCTGATCGGCCGGGCGATGCCGATGCCATAGGCAACCTCGACCTCGAACCGGTCGGCGAGGCCCGCGGCAACCACATTCTTGGCAACCCAGCGTGCCGCATACGCGGCCGACCGGTCGACCTTCGTGGGGTCCTTGCCACTGAAGGCTCCGCCGCCGTGGCGAGCCATTCCGCCATAGCTGTCGACGATGATCTTGCGGCCCGTAAGGCCGGCGTCGCCCATGGGGCCACCTGTGACGAACCGCCCGGTCGGATTGACGTGCATGATCGGGTCGCTGGCTCGCAGCTCCCGCGGGATTGTCGGCAGGATGACGGTCTCGACGATGTCCGAACGAATGCGCTCCTGCCTCGCGTCAGGGTCGTGCTGGGCTGAGACGACCACGGTCCTGATGCGCTTCGGGATTCCGCGCTCGTATTCGACGGTCACCTGCGTCTTGCCGTCCGGCCGCAGGTACGGCAGCTGGCCGCTCTTGCGGACCTCGGCGAGCCGTCGCGCCATGCGGTGGGCCAGGGCGATCGGGAGCGGCATCAGCTCGGGCGTCTCCCGGCACGCGAAGCCGAACATCATTCCCTGGTCGCCGGCGCCCAGCTCGTAGGACGGTGCTGCGTCCTCGCGCACCTCGAGGGCCGAGTCGACGCCCATGGAGATGTCACTCGACTGCTCCTTGATGCTCACGAGCGTGCCGCATGTCAGGTAGTCGAAGCCGTAGTCGGCACGGGTATAGCCGACTTCCCGGACGGTGTCCCGGACCACGGCCTGGAAGTCGACATAGGTCGTTGTGCTGATCTCTCCGAGGACCATCACCAGGCCCGTGGTGGTTGCGGTCTCGCAGGCAACCCGCGCATTCGGATCGGCGGCGATGATCGCGTCGAGGATCGCGTCGCTCACCTGATCGCACATCTTGTCGGGGTGACCCTCGGTCACCGATTCGGAGGTGAACAGGTACTGCTCTGCGTCGACGATGCTGGCCATGCTGCTCCGCTCTTGCGACTGGGAGTGGGCGGCGAGCCTGCGCTGAATGAGATGCCGCCAATGCCGGTGGCAGGGTAGCACGGGGTCACGTGAACTCGGACCCGTGCGGCAGACATAGACTCCCGTCCGTGAGCACGGTTGCCGATACAACCTCGCGAGCGTTCGCGGAGGCGTTGGACGCGGCCGATCCGCTGGCGCCCTTCCGTGACCGGTTCGTCATCGACGACCCGGACCTCATCTACCTCGACGGGAACTCGCTCGGACGCCTGCCGATCGTAACGGTCGCTCGGCTGCAGCAGCTGGTCCGCCAGGAGTGGGGCGGGGACCTCGTGCGCGGGTGGGATCGCTGGCCGGGTCTGCCGGCGGATGTCGGCGATCTCATCGGAACCGAGCTCATCGGCGCCATGCCGGGCGAGGTGATCGTGGCCGATTCGACGACCGTGAACTTCTACCGGCTCGCGACTGCGGCTCTGGGTGCCCGCCCGGGCCGCACCGCGATCGTCACCGACCGCGCCAACTTCCCGACCGACCGATACGTACTGCAAGGGCTGGCACGAGCCCGTGGCCTTGCCATTCGGTGGCTCGATCCAGACCCGGTCGAAGGCCCTCGAGTGGCAGACATTGCGCAGGCCGTTGACGACGACGTAGCACTCGTCACCCTCAGCCACGTCAACTATCGCTCGGCATCGGTTGCCGACCTGCCGGCGATCACCCGCCTCGGTCACGACGCCGGCGCGCTTGTCCTGTGGGACCTGAGCCACTCGGTCGCATCCGTGCCGGTCGGCGTCCAGGAGCACGGTGTCGATCTGGCCGTGGGCTGCACCTACAAGTACCTCAATGGCGGTCCCGGCTCGCCGGCATTCCTGTACGTTCGTCGAGAGCTCCAGGAGGAGCTGCGCAACCCAATCCAGGGCTGGTTCGGGCAACGCGACTTCCTGGCAATGGGACCCGAGTACGATCCGCAGCCGGGAATCGCGGCCTGGCAGGTCGGAACGCCGTCCGTCCCCGGACTCGTTGCCGTCGAGGAAGGAGCGCGCCTCTGCGCGGCAGCCGGCATCGACGCCATCCGGGCCAAGGCCGTTGCCCTGACCGAACTGGCGATCGGACTCCATGACGCCTGGTTGCGGCCGCCGGGCTTCAGCCTCGGCAGCCCTCGCGAATCAGCCCGTCGAGGAGCTCACATCGCCCTCCGTCACCCGGACGGCCGAGCGCTGTCTGGGCGCCTCGCCGAGCGGAATGTCATCGTTGATTTTCGGGCGCCGGACTCGATCCGATTTGGCCTCTCCCCGCTGACTACTCGATTCGTGGACGTCTGGGAAGGGCTGGAGCGACTGCGCGTGCTGGCCGGTTGACCTCGGTCAGGTTCCGTGCTTCCAGGAGGCGACGTATTCGGCCTGCTCGACGGTCATCGGGTCGAGCGTGATGCCCAGAGCCGCAAGCTTGAGGCGGGCGACCTCAGCATCGATGGCTTCGGGAACCACGTAAACACGGTCCTCCAGCTCGGTGTGATGTGCGGCCACGTACTCGGCAGACAGGGCCTGGTTGGCGAAGCTCATGTCCATCACGGCCGCCGGGTGGCCCTCGGCCGCGCTCAGGTTGACGAGCCTGCCCTCCGCCAGCAGGTTCAGCTTCTTTCCGCCAACGTCGAACTCCTGGACATTGTCGCGAACCTCTCGGACGTGGCCCTCTGCCATCTCGCGCAGCGCCGCAAGATCAAGCTCGGCATCGAAATGCCCGCTGTTGGCCATGATCGCGCCATCGAGCATCGCGGCGAAGTGCTCGCGCCGGAACACGTTGACGTTGCCCGTGGCCGTGATGAACAGCTCGCCCCACGGCGCCGCCTCTCCGACAGTCATCACCACGTAGCCGTCCATGAGCGCCTCGAGAGCCCGGATCGGGTCGACCTCGATGACCGCAACGTGCGCTCCCATCCCGGCCATGCGTGATGCGATGCCCCGCCCGACCCAGCCGTAGCCGGCGATGACCACCTTCCTGCCGGCAAGGAGGATGTTGGTCGCGCGCAGAATGCCGTCGACCGTGGACTGGCCGGTGCCATAACGGTTATCGAAGAGATGCTTTGTCAGCGCCTCGTTGACCGCGATGACCGGGAATGCAAGTGCGCCGTCTGCGGCCATCGCGCGAAGGCGGATGACACCGGTCGTCGTCTCTTCGGTGCCGGCCAGGACCTCGTCCAGCTGCGCCGGCCGGGAGCTGTGGAGCAACGACACGAGATCACATCCGTCGTCCATGGTGAGCTGCGGATGCATGTCGGCGACGGCCTCCAGGTGCGCGTAGTACGTGTCGCGATCCTCGCCGCGCCGGGCAAAGGTCGAGATGCCGAATCGAGCGACCAGGGCGGCCGCAACGTCGTCCTTGGTCGACAGTGGGTTCGAGGCGCACAGCGTCACCGTGGCACCGCCCGCCTGGAGCGTTCGCATGAGGTTCGCCGTCTCGGTCGTCACGTGCAGGCACGCGCCGATGCGCAAGCCGTCGAGCGGACGGTCGGTCGAGAAACGCTGCCGGATCAGCCGCAGCACCGGCATTTCGCGTTCGGCCCATTCGATGCGCCGAACTCCTTCGTCGACCAGCGATAAGTCCGATAGGTCGTGTGCCGGCAGGTCTGCGGTGGCGCTCCCGGCCGGGGAGCCGGCAGTCGCGGAGGATGAGGTCATCGGCGGTCGAACTCCTTGCGCGGGGTAAAGAGGCGGCGTATGGCCGCGGGCAGGCCCGGCCACGTGGCGCCAAGGCGATGAATCAGGCGCTCCTCGAAGCGGACGTGCTCCGCGTATCCGAGGCGCCGATAGGCCTGGAGGGCAGGTGGGTTATCCGAGCGGACGTTGAGGACCACCTGATCGCACGTCCGAAGCAGCTCTGCCGTGACTGCGCCGGTCACCGCGGTCGCATATCCCCGGCCGCGATAGTCGACATGCGTCAGCACGTTGCCGACAACCCCCAGGCGCGCGGACGGACTGATGACGTGAGTGCCGGCCGCCGACACGAGCCGGCCGTTGACGCGGATCCCGAAGTAGACGCCCTCGGCGATGGCCGACGACGGCAGCCACGACGTGAAGCCGAGCCCGTACAGGCGATTGACCTCGCCGATCTCTACCGGCAGCAGGCGCTGGACGTCCGCGGGGTAGGGCCGGAAGCGCGCTCGGTCGACCCACATACGGACCATCTGCGGGCCCGGATCCACCCGGTAGAGCTGCTCGAGCGCCGGGGCGTGTTCGGGCAGTGCGGCGGCATATGCGGCGCGCGGCCGGATCACGTCGCTCAGGATCGCTACGATCCCATCGGTCCGACCCATCACGAAGATGGGCTGGGGCGAGGAGCCGCCGTATTCGAGAACCACGGCCACCAGGTCGTGATCGGCGTACGCCGCTCCCCAGCGCGTCCGGTTCCACTCGCGGTCTTCGAGATCGCAGATCGCGTATGCGGCGAACAGCCGGTCCTGCTCGAGAAAGGACCGCAGCGCAGCGCGATCGGCGATGGGCCGAGCGACCACCAGCTCCCGCTCACGTCCGCGGCTGATCGCGGTGGTGGCCATCAGACGGCACCCGCATGGGAGGTCGCCTCGTCGCCGACAAACCCGGCATACGCGGGCGGATGCGCCTTCCGGGCGCGACTCGCATCGAAAGCGCCCCGCAGCCCGATCTCGAACGGCGATCGAAGGGCACCCTCTTCCGTGACGATGGCCGTGATCAACTCGGCCGGCGTGGCGTCGAAGGCAGGATTGAGCGCCCGCGAGCCGGCCGGCGCGATCGGGATCCCGCGCAGCGCGGTGACCTCCTCGCCGGCACGCTGCTCGATCTGGATCGCCGATCCGTCCGGCGTCGCCAGGTCGACCGAGCTCAGCGGCGCACAGACGTAGAAAGGAACGCCGTGGCGGGCGGCCAGCACGGCCAGAGGATAGGTGCCGATCTTGTTCGCCGTGTCGCCGTTTGCAGCAATGCGGTCGGCACCGACGAGCACCGCGTCGACGTCACCCCGTGCCATGAGCCAGCCTGCGGCCGAATCGGCGAGGACCGTATAGGGGACTCCGGCCTGCGCAAGCTCCCAGGCCGTCAGCCGGCTGCCCTGCAGGTACGGTCTCGTCTCGTCGACGAACACCTCGATGGGCCGGCCGACGTGGAGGGCGACCTGGACGATCCCAAGGGCGGTCCCGAACTGGCCACACGCCAGCGGCCCCGTGTTGCAGTGCGTCAGCACCTGCAGCGGCCGGTCCGCCATCTCGGGAAGGAGGTCCAGGCCGAAGTGCGCCAGCCGCTCGTGATCGGCGGCGGCCTCGAAGACGATCGTATCGGCCTCCTGGCGGAGGACGTCGGCCACGGCGTGCCCATCGTCGGGTGGATCCCCCAGCTCGTCGAACCGGGCCATGAGCCGGTCGACCGCCCAGCGCACGTTCGCGGCCGTAGGGCGGGCGTTGACAAGGGCGGTGGCTCCCCCGCGCAATGTCGCGCGCCGGATGAATGGTGTGTTGTCGCGCATGGCGTGAGCCGTCAACGCCAGGCCGAGCGCGGCGGCCTGACCCATCGCCGGCGCTCCCCGAATGACCATGTCCTGGATGGCCTGGGCGACTTCGCCGGCCGAGGCGCACGAGTACTCCACGAGCTGGTCCGGCAATCGACGCTGGTCGATCAATACGAGCCTGTCGCCGTCCATGCGGAAGGCTGTCCGGAATCCGGCGGCTGTTCCGGCTGCGGGGTTCGCACGTTCGCCCGCGATCGATTCCACAGCCCCGGCGGGATTGAGGATGACGCCGGCCGCCCGGGCCGAGCTGCGCTGGATGGCGCTCGCGGCGCCGGCGACGGTCGCAGCGGTCCGGATGAGCTCGCCCGCGAAGTCCCGGAAGAAGCGGCGACGCGCGAGGTCGGCATCGGCGATCACCGGCCCGTTCGCTCGGCGCTCATCAGTCCCCTCGGCGGCGCGACGATCGTCCGATGGCTCGGGCTCCCGACGTTCCGATTCAGTCACCCGTTGCCTCGGTCAATACTTGATCACGCTGGTGACCTTGCGGCCGGCTAGGCGATCGCGACCCTTCAGGAACTCGAGTTCAACCAGGAAGGCGAGACCCACCACTTCGCCGTTGAGCCGCTCGACGAGCTCGATGGTCCCGTTGACGGTCCCTCCGGTCGCCAACAGGTCGTCCACGATCAGAACCCGCTGACCCGGCTCGATCGCATCGCGATGCATCTCCAGGGTATTGGAGCCGTATTCCAGCGCGTACTCGACGGTGATCGTCTCGGCCGGCAGCTTGCCGAGCTTGCGCACCGGCACGAGCCCGGCCGACAGCAGGTAGGCCATCGGCGAACTGAAGATGAAGCCCCGCGATTCCATGCCGACGACGACGGCGACTCGCTCGTCCTTGTAGGGCTCGACCATGAGGTCGATCGCCTCACGGTAGGCGGCCGGGTCCTTGAGGAGGGTCGTGATGTCGTAGAACAGGATGCCCGGCTTGGGAAAGTCGGGGATCTCGCGAATCTTTGCGCGCAGGCCCTCGGCGCTCATGCGTCGGCGGATCCTCCAGCGGGCTCTGGTGGGCCGTTCAGTCTACCGCAGCCCGCCTCGCGCTCCATGCGCGCGCGGCGCGCCTTGCGCTTGCGGAAGACGTGCGGCCGCGGGGTGGTGGCTGGGCGGTTGCGAAGGCCGGCTACGGTCCCCAGTAGCCCACCGTCCAACTACCCGCCGCAAGCTTCGCCTGGCCAGACAACGAGGGGTGGAAGTAGTCCCGCGTCGACACGTCACTGACCGTGAACGTCGTGTTGAAAACGGCGTTCCCGTCGAACCGGCACTGGCTGTAACGCGAGCAGACGTCGGCAAGGGCGCCGTTGAAATCGATGTCGCGTTGCCGGACGAACGCGCGCCGATCGACGTCTGCCTGCGCCGTCGAAAGCGGGTTGGCCAGCATCGCCTGACAGACGTTGCCGAGCGCCCAGATGAACCGCGCGATGCTGTTGCCCTTCAGCACGAGCCACAGATTGTAGACATCCGGGATGCTCAGGACGAATAGGTTGGCATTCGGCGAACCGGTAGTGATCGTCCGCATCGCCGTGTCGAATTGCGTGCGGAAGTCCGCCACCGCCGTCATCTGGCCGACGCTCGGCTGGCAGACGTCATTGCCGCCCATCAGAACCGTGATGTAGTCGACCTTCTGGGTCACTACTGTCGCCATCTGCCCGTTGAGGTCGCGCATCAAGGCGCCGCTCTTCGCGTCGTTGTATGCCCTGCCTCGGATGGCGGGGTGTCGGGCCAGGATCCGCAGGTAGTGGCTGTTCACGCTCGAAGTCGTTCCGGTCGACCAGGAGCCCGCCGGGTTGTCCGTGAACGGCCAGAAGCCCGTGTTGTACGCCCGCGTTATCGAGTCGCCCGTCGCGGCGATCGAATTCGGTAGACCGGTAGCAGCGAAGGCGGGCGATTGAAAAACGAGGACGAGGAACAACGCACCGGCGAAAGCGCGACGACGGTGACGAAACATCGTGACCCTCCTCCCGATCGGGCCGAGCCCGAACTGTGGCCAATGATGCTCCCGCAGTCAGGCGTCGACCAGCCCCTGACGCCGGCCCGGACGCCGCGTCCGCTCAACGGTCCCGGCAAACAGGAGCTACCTGTGCTCGTGACGCCCTGCTTCGATCCGCTGGAGCGTCGCGTCGTCGATCCCCAGGTGGTGCGCCACCTCGTGGAGGACCGTGGAGCGGACCCGTTCCGCACGCGCGACCGGGTCCGGGAAGGCCAGCTCGTGGGCCCGCCGAAAGATCGTGATCTTGCTCGGGATGGCGGCGTTCGTGGCTCCCCAGGCCGTTCGGGGAACACCCTGATAGAGACCGAAGAGCAGGGTGCCGGGCGCCTGCTGCCCCGATGCCGGCTCGTCTTCGGTCAGTATCGCAACGGAGCCCAACTGCTCCGAGTACGGCCGCGGAATGGCCGCGACCGCGTCGGCGACCATCTCATCGAATTCGTCGCGGCGACGTTCGAGCTCGTCATCGCGAGCGCCATCGCCCCCCTCGTCCGGCCAGCCCGGCTCACTCACGCCCCGGTCTCCCGCAGGCGTCCGCTGTAGAGGAGGCCCAGGAAGGCACCCACCGTCCCGGCCCCAAACGCCGCGGCCACTCCGACCCGCGGCTCCCATCCGAGACTGACCGCGAGCGCAACGAACGCTCCGGCCAGACCAGCCCCGAGCGCGGTCCCCAGCGTGTCGGACAGTGTCAGCCCGGAGGTCGCCGCACCCTCGGCGCCCGGCGCTGCCTTCCGGATGACGAACAGCGAAATGGGCGAGTAGGACAGGCCCATCCCGAGGCCGGTGATAGCCCACGTCGGGAGCGCGACCCAGACGGGCACATCGGGCAACAGGATGAGGGAGGTCGACGCGACCCCCACGAGCACGATGGCAAATCCCGCCCGGATGAATCGCTCTTCGCCCCTGGGCGCCATGCGGTGGGCCTGGATCCACGAGCCGGCGGTCCACGACAGCGTCGCGGCCGTGAGCGCAAGACCGGCCTGGGCGGCGTCGATGTGGCGGATTCCCTGGAGCGCGAGCGGGACGAAGGTGTCGGGACCGAAGAATGCAAAGGTCAGCAGGCCCCGGAGAACGACCGCTGCCGGCAGGCCGCGTGCTCCTCGCAGCGTTCCGAGTGGCGTCAACGCTTGATAGGCCGGAAGGGCGATCGCCAGCCCCAGGAGGACGAACGGCACACCGATCAGCGCAAGCACGGGGCCACCCAGCGTTCGCGATACACCCTCCGGCGCGAGGCCCAGCGCCAGGCTCGCCGGAGAAAGGCCACCAAGGATCAGGGCGGCTCCGGCCGACAGCCGAACGGCGGACCGGAGCGCAGGCAGCGCAGTCTCTGCCGTAGCCCGCTCGTCCACCTGAGGCATCGGCTCGGGGAGCCGCCGCAGCGCCGGCAGCGTCAGGACGCCCGCCACGGCGATGAGCGGCAGCAGGCCGAGGAAAACGACACGCCAGCCGATGTGCACAGCCACCCAGCCGGCGAGCGCAGGACCGACCAGGCCCGGGACCACCCAGGCGGTTGACAGGTAGGCGAACATCCGGCCCCGGATCGCTTCAGGGAACGAGCGCCCGATGCTGACGTACGCCACCGGTGCGATCGCTCCGGCGCCGAATCCCTGGACAGCGCGAGCCGCCACGAGGATACCCATCGCCGGCGCAAGCCCACCAACCGTCAAGCCGATTCCGAACAGCACCAAGCCGACGACGAAGGGTCGGGCGGGTCCGCGGGCATCGATCTGCCGTCCGGCCACCACGATGCCGACCAGGTTGCCAAGGAAGAACACGCTCATGACCCAGCCGTACAGCGCCAGGCCGTTGAGGTCGTTCGCCACGATCGGAAGGGCGACGCTCACCGCGAGGGCCTCGAAGGCGACGAGCGTGATCGTCAGGATCAGGCCGAAGGCCAGCGCGCGTCGCTCCGGCGCCCAGACACCCTGTTCCTCAGCCTGCCGAGATGCCCCGCCGACCTCACCAACCTCGGCCGCCCTGCCCGGAGCGGCCGACGCCGGGGGCACGCGGTGGACGAGCTCCTCCGTCATGACCGAAGGATGCCGTCTCGGCCGGATCGCTGCCTCAGTCGAGCAGCCGGAGAAGCTCCCCTGCCAGGCCGATGTCTTCGGGCGTGCGCAGGATGTTGTCGTTGAAGGTGAACCCGCTGAACCCCGCCTCGAGGTACGGCCGGAGTGCCTCGGCGGCTTCTTCTGGTGTCCCGATCTTGATGTATGGGCGTCGCTCGGGCATCACCCGTTCGAGCACTTCGGCCTTGTGCCGTTCGTCCGACGCCAGCAGGACCGGGCTCGCCATAGTCCGCTTTATCGTCGTCGGGTCGCGGCCGACCGCCTCACAGTGCCGCTCGAGGACCTTCGTCTTGTGCTTCAGGACCTCCAACCCGAGCGGGAACCAATGCGTCATGTCGGCGTGTTTCGCGGCGATCTTCAGCGTCCGCTGCTCTCCCCCACCGCCGATGATGATCTTCGGCCCGCCGGGTTGAATGGGGCGAGGGATGTTCAGGGCACGATCGACGCGGTAGTAGCGGCCCTCGAAGGTCGGCCGCTCCTCCGTGAACATCGCCCTGGCAATCGCGAGGGCCTCATCCAGGCGGTCCATCCGCTGGCCAACTGGCGGGAACTCGATCCCATAGCCACGGTGCTCGTCCTCGTTCCAGGCGGCGCCGAGACCCAGCACTGCCCGCCCGCCCGAGATCACGTCGAGCGTTGTGACGGCCTTCGCGAGCACCGCCGGATTGCGGTACGTCACCCCGGTCACGAGCGCCCCCAGCATCGCCTTGCTGGTCCGCTGGGAGAGCGCGGCAAGGGTCGAATAGGCCTCCAGCATCTCGTCGGTCTCCGGCCCCACTCCCTGGATCTGGTAGAAGTGATCCATGACCGTGATGAGTCCGAAGCCACTATCCTCGGCGGCCTTGGCGAGCTCCGCGGCGCGGTCGAACAGGCGCTCCGGCGGCACGCCCGGAAACGTGTACGTCGGCATGTGGTAGCCGAAGAGCGGCTTCATCGTGTCACCTTCGGTCGAGGCCTACCCAGCGTGGCCACGGCTGAAAAGTCTAGCCGCACGTCGCCCCGTTAACCGACGGGGACCGATCAGTGGTGCGAGGCTTTCTCCCCGCCGGCCACACCTGGACGGGTGCCAGTGACGGTCCCGCGCGGGATCCAGCCGGTCTCGCCCGTCGGGAGGCGGACATTCAGGTAACCCCCCTGCGAAGCGATGATCTCGACCTCGTCGCCGCGCTGCAGTCGCGCCAGCTCCTCGGACCGCAGCTCGTCCGCTGTCGTTCCGAGGGGCACCCCCTGGTACGACACAAAAACGCGCTCGACACCCTTGGCCGGCGGCTTGCGAAATTCGCGCGGTCCCGCGGTTGAGGCCAGGGGTGCCCCTTCAGGTGCCACCTCGAGGTTGTCGCGTTTGGTTGTCCCACGCTTCTTCGTGGGCTTGGCGGCCGGATGTACTGGGGCGAGCACGAGAGGTTCGATCGCCACCGGGTCGATTGCGGGCGGGGCGCCCGCCCCGGCGAATTCGGAGACGTACGTTGCGAGCGATCGCTCCTCGTCGCCGCTTCGACGCCGCACGAGGAACAGGAACAGCAGGATGCCGGCCGCGGTCGTCGTTCCCCAGGCGAACAGGGGCGTAGGCGGGAACAGTGAGCCGAAGCCGGCGCTCCCGGGACCCGCGTCGAAACGATCGTCAAGTCCGCTGGACTCAGATCCGCCCGACCCTCCACCTGGCGCGCCCGGCCCACCACCGCCGGCTGGCAGGACCGCAACGATGGCGGCGGTCGCATTCGGCCCACTCGTGGGATCTGTCGTCCGAGAAGGACTGGCGACCGCGGTGCCCGACGGCGACGCTTGAAGGAGCGCCGGGGTCGACGTCGGCGTGGCTGTTCGCGCCGGAGTCGGACGGGGCGTGGGGCGCGGCGCAGGGGTTGGCGCCGGCTTCGGAGTCGGAGGCGGCGTTGGCCTTGGGGTCGGTTTGGGGCTCGGAGTGGGCTTCGGAGTAGGACTCGGGAGCGCAGTCACCGTGACAACAGACGGATTGCCGGGCGCCGAGCACGTTTTGCCGTTTTTCATCGGGATCGTGAACGTGTAGGACCACGTCCCGACGGGCAGTTGGCGGGCTCCAGAGAAGATCACGCCGGCCGCATAGTCGGAGCCCGACGCCGTGAGATCCTTGTAGCTCCCGTTTGGAAACCTGACCCTGACCCAGGCTGGAGCCTTCCCGCTTGTGTCGATGACGCGGACCGAGAACAGGAAGTTGGTCGACGTCGTGCCCGAGCCGGGCGTGGCCGACCCCTGGTCGATCGTAATGGTGCCGCACTTGCTTGCCAGCACCTCCGAGACGGAGATCCCCGAGACGGACGCGACCATCCAACTCGCGAGTGCAAGGGCGCCCGCGAGCCCAAAGCGCGCTGCACGTGGCCGGTCGATTCGCCTACTCCTCGAGATGCCGGGATGCCCGGGACGCTAGGGATCGGGCCGGACGCAGTCATTGGGCCCAACGTCTTCATCGAGCGGTACGTTGGTCAGGGTCACAGGCGGGACTACATGCCGTACACCCGTGGTTCAGACAGCGCACCTCCCCGAGGCCAATGCTCGACCCGTCCGTCCACAGCCGACCGCCATATCCCGAAGCTCGCTCGGCCGCCATTCGCGAGCGGATGATCCGCATCCTGGTCCTGGAATTCGCCGTGCTCATGGGCGTGGCCGCGATCGAGGGCTTCTGGCCGTCTCCGGGCCCCGGATCGGGAGCCGCGCTCGGATTCCTGGTCGCCTGCGCGGTCGTCGTCCCGATCTTCATGGGAGCCCTTTCGCGCGGCATCCTGCACGACGTCGAACGACTCGAGGAGGAGCGCAGCCGACTCTTCGAGCTGTACGGGCAAGCCCGCGTGGACGCCATGATCGACGGCCTCACGGGGCTGGGCAACCATCGGGCATTCCAGGATGAGCTCGCCCGCCAGACGAGCCAGGCACTGCGGCACGAGACGTCGCTGGCGCTTCTGCTCGTCGACGTCGACGACCTCAAGAACGTCAACGACGCTCGTGGTCACGCCTCTGGCGACGAGCTCCTGGCCGAGATCGGGCGGATCGCGTCGGCGTCACTCCGCCGTCACGATCGCGCGTTCCGCGTAGGCGGCGACGAATTCGCCTTTCTGCTGCCCGGCGCGGACCTCCAGCGAGGGCTCGAGGGAGCCCGCCACATCCTCGCCAGTGCCTTGCGCGGAGGAGACCCGGCCAAGCCGATCGAACCCTTCTCGCTGTCGATCGGCGTCTCCGCGTTCCCGCTGCCCAGCTCGGACGCACGTCTGCTATACCGCCACGCCGACGCCGCGCTGTACTGGTGCAAGCGCCACGGCCGCACAAACGCCGTCGCCTACGACCCGGGTCGACACGGTATCTCCTCCGAAGAAGCCTCTGTCTCTGACCTGTCCGGCGCGATAGGGACCATCCTCGCCGAGAAGGCCCTCCGTCCGGTCTATCAGCCGATCTTCTCGCTGACCACCGGGCAGCCGATTGGCTATGAGGGCCTGGTCAGGCCGACCGACAAGTCACCGATCGCCGATGCCGGCACGCTGTTCGCCGCCGCGGAGCGGGCGGGTCGGACGGTGGAGCTTGACATGGCCTGCCTGGAGATCGTGGCCGATGGCGTCGGCGAGCTCGAGCCCGATACCTATCTGAGCGTGAACCTGTCGCCCAGGACCCTCGAATCCGAATTGTTCCACCCGGTCGAGCTGACCGGCATGTTCAGGCGGCGGGGGATCGCGCCTCAGCAGCTCGTCGTCGAGCTGACGGAACGCGAAGAGGTCCAGGACCTCCGGCAGCTGGCGCGCAACGCAGCGGCATGCCGCCGCGCGGGAATTCGCCTGGCGGCCGATGACGTCGGCGCCGGGAATGCAGGGCTTCGCCTCCTGAGCGAGATCCACTTCGACATCGTCAAGGTGGATCTGTCACTCGTCCAGGGCGGCATCCTCCACGATCCTTCTCACGCCGTACTGCGAGCGCTCCAGGAGTTGGGCACGCGCTGGAAGGCGACGCTCGTCGCCGAGGGCGTCGAAACCGCCGAACAGCTCGCGGCAATCCGCGATATCGGCTTTACGGCCGCCCAGGGCTATCTGCTCGGTCGACCGGCCACCGAGCGGCACGTCGAGCCACTCGACCTGGAGTCACTGTTGCCGAATGGCTTGTTCGATCAGATCGTGTCGGTGCGGGCCAAGGAGGGGTCGGTGCGAAAAGGCCGGCTTGCGAATCGCGCCGGCGCCTGAGCTATTAATGGGCTAGCCCCCTGAACGACAGGGGAGTGGGCCACGGGAGCGGCGCCCGTAGCGCTCCGGACCGCGGCCGAGGCTTTTGCTGCCTGGGCAGCGCACCACCCGTGCGGACCGGCGCGGGCCTGGGTTGGTGCCGTAACCCGATCGACAGGCAGGGACGGCGAGAGTGCGGTCCGGAACCCCGAACCGGGCCAGTGGACGCGCGACATCGCGCCCCCCAGGCGGCCAGGCAGGCATCACAGGAGAAACGATGAACGACCAGGACAAGGTATCGGAAGAAATGGCACAGCCCGCGATCGACGACGGAGCATCTCCGGGCGCTCGCCGCGGCGGCGGCAAGAGGCTGCGCGACAACACCAAGGCAATCGTCGTCGGATCGCTACTCGTTGGCGGCGTCGCGGGCGCGACGATCCTCGGCCCTTTCAGCGCAACGGCGGCGTCGCCGACCCCGAGTTCCGCAGCCACACCGGGCGCGTCGGCGGGCAGCGGGACGGGTGATACGGGCGGCCGAGGCGGGCCCGGGGGCTTCGGCCACGACGAGGCCGTGAGCGACACGTCGGT
>Ga0137377_10000162_pt1 | contig 34572 bp, 39 predicted proteins | sample SagtaG_22_FD_104815 | JGI IMG/M metagenome (GOLD analysis project Ga0137377, IMG submission 104815) | Vadose zone soil microbial communities from Sagehorn Ranch, Mendocino, California, USA - Sage2_L_40_16 metaG | ecosystem: Environmental > Terrestrial > Soil > Vadose zone | place: USA... | reverse complement strand
GCCCCAAGCGGCTGAGTACGGTAAACCTGAGGATACCGAACGTCGAGTAGGTGGAAGGTCCGGAGCAATCCGGGATGGAAACCGAAAAACGCATAGGGGACTTCAGGGTAAACAGGAAGGTCTTTTGGGGCATTACTTTTCCCCAAACGCTCCACACGCGCCTCCTAACTCAAATCGCCTGCTTTTGACGCCCTGGCGCAGGCTTTGTCCACAGCTTCTGCATCGAACTGCGCGCCCCTCTCACGCAGCTTCCTGACACCCTCCGCCAGCCTCTCCACGGGCGCCGGATCCTCGTAGCGAAGCCAGCGGTACGCGGCGGGCCGAGACCACGCCTTGCCCTGGCGCCGGTACAGGCCGCGATGGGCGGTGACCACGATCTCTTCCACTTCCCTTAACAGGCCGGTCTCGACCAGCGAGGGAAAATTCTCCTCCGACATCCACGCGAGAAGCCGGGAGAGCCTCGCGCCTGGACTGTCTTTCAGCTTGCCGGGTCGAGGGGAGGTGGCGACGGCATGTCGAGCACGCTCGGCCGGAGCGTGCAGATGAGGGGTAGATTGCGGTAAAGCTCACGGTAGTCGAGCCCGTAGCCGACGACGTAGTCGTTGGGGATCTGGAATCCGACGTAGCGAATCGGGACCTTCACCAGGCGGCGCAGCGGGCGGTCGAGAAGCGTGACGACCTCGAGCGATGCCGGCCGGCGCCGCCGCAGCTCGGACAGCACATAGTCGATGGTGAGGCCGGTGTTGATGATGTCCTCGACGAGCAGGACGTGCCTGCCCTCGATGGGATAGTCGACGTCGCGCGCGATGCGTACGCGCGCGTGAGGCTGAGCGATGGCAAAGCGCTGCAGGTCGATATAGTCGATCACGAACGGGACTTTGATCTGCCTCGCCAGGTCAGCGAGGAAGAATGTGATCCCTTTCAGCACCCCGACTAACACGATCGACTGGCCGCGGTAGTCGCGCGAGATCTTGCGGCCGAGCGCGCGGATTCGCGTCTCGAGCTCGAGCGGCGAGATGAGGATTTGGCCGACGTCTTCCTTGCGGAGGTGCTGCACCTCGAGTGCGCCGTAGCCTGCCTTGGCCAGCAGCTGCTGGTAGTCCTTGCGATAGAGCAGCCGGACGTTGATCTCCGGGTACAGCTCGCGCAGCATCCGCAGCTTGCGGTTCTTCGGCGTGACGAGCGACTGCTTCATGGTCGTCAGCTCGATGTACAGGTCGTGCTCTGGGAGGTAGAAATCGGGCGTGAACATCTCGCTCACCCGTGTGCCTTCCCATCCGATTGGAAAGGAGACTGGCTCATACAGCCAGCGGATGCGGTAGTAATCGAGAAAGCGCGCGAACTCCTGCTCGGAAGGATGGGCGAACTCGACGCGCGAGTGAGCGGGGCCGGTACGTCTGACCAGGCGCGATCTCTGCCTGACCGGGCGGCGCCACTTTTGCGGGATCGGGGAGTGGACGGACGACGCCAAAGGGTTCGGGCTGATTGTAACCTCCGGTATGGACGGGTTCTGAGTGAGCACACCGGCGCAGCGGATGGTGACCGAGCAGCTGCGACCGCACGGCGTGACCGACGAGCGGGTGCTCGAGGCGATGGCATCGGTGCCGCGCGAAGAGTTCCTCGCGCCAAGAATGCGGCGTCACGCCTACGAGGACCGCGCGCTCGCGATCGAATGCGGCCAGACGATCTCGCAGCCTCTGGTCGTCGCCTTGATGGCCCAAGCCGCGTCGCCGCAGCCTGATGACCTCACGCTCGAGGTCGGGACCGGCTCGGGCTACGCGGCAGCGGTCCTGAGCCGGCTTTGCCGCAGGGTGATCAGCATCGAGCGTGAGCCCGCGCTCGCGGAGCGCGCATCAGCGACATTGCGGCGACTCGGGTTCGACAACGTCGAGGTTGCGGTCGGCGACGGAAGCAAAGGCTGGCCGGCCGAGGCGCCCTACCAGGTGATCCTCGTCGCGGCCGCGGCCAAGGGTGTGCCGCCTGCGCTGCTCGAGCAGCTGGCCGACGGCGGACGCCTCGTCATCCCCGTCGCCCTGGGCGAGGGGGAGCCGCAGGACCTTCGCGTGTACACGCGCCACGGCGAGGACGTGACCTATCGCTCGCTGTTTCCCGTCCTGTTCGTGCCGCTCCGGCCGGATTAGGGACTCTGTGATGCCGACGGCCCCCGCTAGGGACTGGGCGTTGGGGTTGGGCTCGGCGATCGGGTCGGGCTCGGCGACGCGGTCGCCTTGCCGGTCAAAGTCTCGAGCTGCTGCAGGATCTGGCCGACCTTTGCCATTTCGGTCGAGAAGGTGGTGAGGTCGCCGCGCTTGAGCGCGTCATAGGCGGCCTTGTAGTGCTGGTTGGCCTGGTTCACGAGGTCGGTGATCTGCGCCACGACCGCCGGCGTAACGCTGGGTGGAGGCTGCGTCGCCGGGGGGCCGGTGCCGGTCCCCACGAGCTGCTGGATCGCTCCGTCGAGCGTGGTCGCATAGGCGACGCTCGCCTGGTCCGCCAGGATCACGCGCTTCAGCTCGGGCAGGCTCGACGCCGTCTTGGCCCGCAGGTAGATCGGCTCGAAATAGAGGAAGGAGTTGCCGATCGGCACCACGAGGAGGTTGCCCTGCTGCACGCTCGAGCCCGCCTGGTCGAAGAGGGTGAAGTCGGCGGAGATGGTGGTGTTGGCGTTGATCCGGCTCGCAACCTGCTGTGGCCCGAAGATTGTCTTGTCCTTGGGCAGGACGTAGGAGACGTACTGGCCGTAAACCGACCCGTCGTTCCGCGCCGCCAGCCAGGAGACGAGGTTGTTCTTGCCCAGGGGCGTGAACGGCATGATCAACAGGAACTCCGGGTTCTGCTCGCCGGGGAGCCGGAACAACACGTAGTAAGGGGCGAGCGCGATCTGCTGCCCGCCAGGTCCGGTTTGAGCGGTCGGGATCGCCCACACGTCCTCCCTCGCGAACAGCACCTTCGCCCCCGCGGGATCCGCGTTGACGTGATAGGTCGAGTACATCAGCACCTGCGCCCGGAAGAGGTCCTCAGGGACGCGCAGGTGAGCGCGAATCCCTGAAGGCATCTGTTCGATCGGCTTGAACAGCGTGGGGAATGTCGCCTGGTAGGCCCTGACGAGCGGGTCCTTGGTGTCGATCACGTAAAAGTCGGCCGTCCCTTCGTAGGCGTCGATGACGACCTTGACCGAGTTGCGGATGTAGTTGATGTCGTTGTCGCCGTAGCCGATCGACTGTGAGTACGGATACGTCGACGCCGTCGTGTAGGCGTCGAGGATCCAGTACAGCCGGCCGTCGACGACCACCAGGTAAGGGTCGCCGTCAAACGTCAGGAACGGCGCGAGCTCGGTGGCGCGGTCCTTGATGCTGCGCCGGTAGAGCATCAGGCTCTTGTCCGTCACCTGTTGGGACACGAGCAGGCTGAAGTCGCCGAGCTTCAGCGACCACAACGCTCGGTTAGCGCCGTTCATGGGCACGCCATGGGTCCCGCTGTAGTTGGTGAAGACGTCCTGGCTGCCCTGCGGGTAGTCGAACTCCTTGACGCTCGACGGCGCCACGTCGTAGTCCTGGGTGGTGGGAACCTCTCCGAAGTAGATCGCCGGCTGCGAGATCTTGAGCGGTCCGGCCGGCGGCAGGTCGCCGACGAACGATGCCGGGAGGCCCTCGCCGACGACCTCGTTAACGGGGCTCGCCGCGGCGCCATAGCCGTGCGTGTACTGCAGGTGCTCGTTGGTCCAGTTCTTCGCCGCCGGCGAGAGAGCCGAGGTGTCGATCTCTCGCGCGCTGATCTCCAGCTGCCGGTACTGCCCGTTGATCGTGTAGCGGTCGATGTCGATGTCGTTGAACGTGTAGTAGGTGCGGATCGTCTGCTGCTGCTCGTAGGTCTCTTTCAGCTGGGTGTAGTCCCAGAGCCGCAGGTTGTTGATCGTCGCCTGATCGCTCTGGACATCCTGCGCAGTCAGCGGCTGGTCGCCGCTGAACGTGCTCGACTTGACCGTGGACAGCCCGTAGGCCGCCTGCGTGCCCGCAATCTCGCGCTGGATGTAGGGGAGCTCGTAGGACTGCGCGTTCGGCGTGACAGAGATGTTCTGCACGAGGGCGGGGTAGATCTGGCCCGCGATCGCGAGCAAGATCCAGGCGGCCGCGGCCGCGAGCGGGAGCCAGAGCCGCTGCAGCCAGACGTTGGCGAGCAGCGCTCCCGCCAAAACGATCCCGGTGCCCGCCTGGAACGTGTACAGCGGAAGGCGGGCGTTGATGTCGGTGTAGGCAGCGCCCCAGACGACGCTGCTGTTGTGGGCGGACAGCAGGTCATACCGGCCGAGCCACGCGCCGGCCGACAGCGTGACGGCGAACGCGGCGATCAGGACAGACACGTGGGCGATCGCACGCGGCGTGGGGCGAAAGTCGAAGCTGTCGCCCCGCCACGAGTACAGGGCCCCGATCAGGAGGATGGCCAGGAAGTCGAGACCCAGCGACCAGTTGGCCGCCGCGTGCAGGAAGGGGAGCGTCAACAGATAAAAGGAGATGTCCTGCCCGAGGACCGGATCGACGGTCCCCGTTGGCGTGGCGTGGAGGAACAGGGCCAGGGACTGCCACTGCGTGTAAGCGCCGCCAGAAAGGATCAGCGCGATCACCGCGGCGATGCCGAGGCTGACCCATCCGGCCGTCGTCCGCAGCGCGGAGCGCCGGATGCCCACGGCGCGGAGCGCGCCACCGGAGCGGACCCTCAGCGCGATCACCACGTTGATCGCGAGCCAGACGAACGCCAGAACGAAGCTGCCGATGGTGACCGCCGCCTGCAGGCCGACGCGGGTCGTGTAAACGTCGCGGTAGCCGAGGGAGTCGTACCACTGCAGCTCGGTGATGAACGAGACGATCGGGCTGGCGGCGATGAAGATCAGGACCGCGAGGGCGAAGAAGGCGACGCCGCCCCAGAATCGGCGCGGCACTTGCGGCATCCGGAACTGCTGGCCCGGCTCGAAGGGACCGCTGCCGCGGTCGAAAGGGTCAAAGGGACGATACCGGCGGGACACTCTTGACGGAAGCTTAGTTGCTTGCTCGAACCCCTCTCCCCTTCAGGGAGAGGGAGACGCTAGGGCGCGGTCGTCCGCCTCGAAGTCGGTGGAGGCATCGGGTGGCGGGTTTTCCAGGTGCCACTGCACGGTGGTGCGCAGCGTCTCGAAAGGATCGGACGTGGTCCAGCCGAGAAGAGAGCGCGCCTTCCTGGCGCTGGCGGCGATGTGCTGGCTCATCGTGCCGGTGGGTTTCAGGTCTTCGGGGAGCGCGTCGTCGGAAACCCGCACGAGTTCCGCGTCCGAGCCCGCCGACTGGAGGATCGCCTGGCTCCACATGCGCATCGAGTAGGTGCGGTCTTCGCACACGTTCATCACCTCGCCCGCCACAGGTTTAGCCAATGCGATGCGTACGGCGCGGCCGACATCGCGCACGTAGACCCGGCACGCGAGCCATGACCCGCTGCCAAATGGGATCCGGCTCCTGCCGGCGCGAACGCGGCGGAGGATGAACTCTTCGCGTCGCTGGTAGTCGTGCTCGCCGTAAACCATCGGCAGCCGGAGCACGGTCGCGCCCCAGGGCAGGTACACGTCTTCGACGTCCAGCTTGTCGTAGTCATCCATCCCCGGCATCTGGCCGCGATAGGGATAGCGCTCCGGCCGCACCGCAGAGTCTTCGTCAAGCGGCACAGGATCGGTCTCCTGGTCCGAGTTCAACGCTCCGAACGCGCGGTAGACGTCGATGCTCGAGATCACGATCCACCGCTTGACCTCGGGGAGCGCGGCGAGCGCCAGCTCGGCGTCGGTGCGGGTGAGGGCGCGGCAGTCGATGACGGCGTCCGGGCCAAATGCCTCGAGCACGTCCCGATGCGCCGCGAGCGCAGCCCTTTCGCAATGCAGGTGCTGGACGTCCGGCATATCGGGCGGCTCGAGGACCCCGCGATGGACGACGAGCAAGTCGTCACCTGCAGCGACGAGCTCCTCGACGGCGGCGCGGCCGATGAACCGCGTGCCGCCGAGAACAAGGACCCTCAGGCTTTTTCTTTTGCGGCCGCGGTCTTTGTTGCTCCGTTGGCCTCAGGCGCGCGAACGGCGTTCGGATTCTTCTCCACGATAAGGTCCACGAGGCCCCAGTCCTTGGCCTGGTCCGGGGTCATGAAGAAGTCGCGTTCCATCGCGCGTTCGACCTCCTCGAGCGGGCGCTTGCAGTGCTTGGCGTAGATTCGGGCGACCTGCTCGCGCTGGCGGAGGATCTCCTGGGCGTGGATCTGGATGTCAGAGGCCTGGCCCTGGATGCCCTGAGTGAACGGCTGGTGGATGAGGATCTGAGCGTGCGGCAGGGACATGCGCATGCCGTGGTCGCCGCCCGCGAGCAGGATCGATGCGCCGCTCGCGGCGAGGCCCGTGCACAGCGTCGCAACCTTCGGCCCGACATACTGCATCGCGTCGTAGATCGACAGCGCCGCGGTGAGCGAACCGCCGGGGCTGTTGATGTAGAGCTGGATGTCGCGCTCGGGCGACTCGTTCTCCAGAAACAGCAGCTGCGCCGTGACGGTCGTCGCCATGTCATCGTCGATGACGCCGCGGACGAAGATCACGCCGTCGCGAAGAAGCCGCGAGTAGATGTCGTAGGCGCGCTCGCCGCCTCCGTCGTTGGTGATCACGGTCGGAATGAGATGCATCTCCCTACCTCCTCGGGGTACTGAAACCGATTCGCTCTTTGGGCCTGGGCGGTGGATTCGCCATCGCAAGATAGGCGCTGAAGTCGGCCACGCTACGCAGCGCTTCCGGGGGAAGCGATGCGGTGGCGAGGCGAAGCTTGGCCGGCGGATCCTCCGGCCACGTGCGGACCTCGGGTTCGGCGCCAAGCAGCCGCGCCAGCTCGGCATAGATCTCGGCGGGGCGGATGTCGAGCGCGTGGGCCACCGCCAGCAGGCGTTCTGTCGACACTTCCTTGCGTCCGCGCTCGACCTCTGAGAGGTGTGCGGGCGAGAGGCCCGCCTCCGCCGCGATAACGCTCAGGGTGCGTCCGCCGGCCACCCGACGCGACCTGAGCACCGACCCGAGCGCGATCCGTACGACGACCGCTCTTTCGCTGTAAGCGAAGGCCATTAGTTCTCGGCTAACGATACGACGAACGGACTTCAGCGCGCGAACGTCGGTCCGGGCGGCGCGGAGACGGCTTCTCTTTCCGCGGCGGTCGTGGCGCGTCGCCGCCGCAGCTCGAGCTCCAGGCTCTCCTCTCCGCGCGCCATGGCCCAGCGGTGGTTGGCGGCGAAGATCGGCCGGAAGATGAACGTGCCGTAGCGGAGCAGGGCCTTCTCCGCCGAGATCCGCCAGTCGTACTCGACGAAGACGAAGTCGCCATCCTGCTTCAGCGTCCAGACGCCCGTGCCTTCGAAGTCGCCATGGGCGACCAGCTTGAAGCCGGTTGGAGGCGTCGATTCGGTGACGGTGAAGTTCCAGCGCAGCGTGTACGGCAACCAGCCCTTCGTGTACAGGCCGACCACGCGACCTCTACCCGTGCGCGGGTCGGGCGGCTGCAGCTCCTTCACGTCGAGGTAGACGGATGGCCACCAGCGCGCGAGGCCGAATGGGTCGGCGAGCACGTCGAACACTTCCTGCGCTGTCGCGCGCAGACGCCAGTGCGTGACGAAGACGTACTGCGAAGCCATCAGTCCTTCAGGTTGGTGGGGTCGAGCAGCTCCTGCTTGGGCCGCTCGATCCTCTGCCGCGACCGCATGATCTCGATCAGCTTCTTGCGTCCTTTCGGCGGCCCGATCATGATCGCGCCGACCAGGCGATCGTCCTTGAAGAACAGTTTGCGATAGAACTTTTCCTCCAAGCTGAAGGTGCGCACCGACTCGAGTCCCGGCTGCACGTCAGGCGTCACACCCATCACCGCGAGGGTTGAGCCGAACATGGTCGTCGTGTAAGTCGGCACGTCGAAGAAGTCCTCGTCGGCGCCGGCCATGTTTCGCGCCGCGACCTTGCCGTGCGCCTCGGCGTTGTCCCACGTGCCCATCTGGTTGTGGCGCTCGACCATCAGGTCGTAGAAGACAGCGATGTCACCCGCGGCGTACGCATCCGGCGCCGAAGTTCGAAGCTTGGAGTCGGTGACGATCCCATTCTTCAGCTCGACTCCGTTGCGCACCGGCTCGGTGTAGTAGTCGAGGCCGACTCCATAGGTGAGAAGGTCAAACTCGACTTTCTCGCCGTTCACGGTCTCCGCGAGGTAGCGCCCGTTCGTCCTGCTGAATTTCTGCACCTCGTCGGACGTGATGAACTGAACCCCCTGCTCCTCGCCCAGCCGGCGGCACAGCCGCCCACCCTCTTCGTCGAGCACGTAGCGCAGAAACCAGGGCCCGCGCATGATCCAGGTCACGCCGGCCTTGTGGCGAAAGCTCACGCCCTCGGCCAGCTCGTAGCCGATGAAGCTGCCGCCCATCACGAGCACTCTTTGCGAGGCGTCGGCCTTTTCGATGATCGCGTCGGTGTCGTCGAGGGTCTGGAAGCCCAGGCACCTGGTGACGTCGGTAGACCCCGGCCAGGGCGGCGGCTTCGGGCGGCCGCCGGTCGCGATGAGGATCGCGTCGTACTTGAACTCCTGGGCGCGGTTGGTGTGCACGACTTTCTCATGCAGATCGATATCGGTCGCCCACGTTTCGAAATGGATGTCGATGTTTTGCGCGGCGGAATGCTCAGCCGTGCGCATGAAGACCTTCTCGCGCCGCACCTGGCCGCGCAGATAGCGCGGAAGGGCGACGCGGTTGTAGAGCGGATGTCGCTCGGCCGCGATGACCGTGATTGACGCTTCCGCGTCGGCCTTGCGCAGGTCCTCCGCACAGGTCTGCCCGGCGATGCCATTCCCGAGGATTACATACCTCCGAGTCATGGCAAATGCCCTCCCCATTCATGGGGAGGGGCGAGGGGTGGGGCCCTCCGAGTCATGGCAAGTGCCCTCCCCATTCATGGGGAGGTGGGATGGCGGGGGCGCGGCGTGTCAAAGCGTCAGTGTGTAGATGTAGGCGCTGTGTTCGGCATCCGCGAAATCGTATCCGGTGGCCTTGAGGTCTTCCTCCGCCGGGTGTCCCGGTGGAAGGTTCACGGTCACGTGGTTGAGGCCATCGGCGTCGGCCTCGAAACGGAGAGCCATCAGGAGCTCGCGCAGAGCGCCGCCGCGCCCGGCGAGCAGTGATACCGCCACGTTCTGACCCCATGGTTCACGCAGGAGCGCGACGGCGCGGCCTCCCGGGCCCAGCCTGATCAGGCCACCGCGGGCCATCCGCTCCAGCTCATCCGCGTCGAGGTCGCGAGCGCCGTTCATATCCGGGCAGATCCCGGCGTAGAGCTCGAAGCCAGGGCTCGCCGAGACGGCGGTCCACAGGCGCCTGGCGTCGGCGGGATCCGGGATGCGCGCGGGCTCACCGCCCTCGACGCGAAGGCCGCGCCACCACTTCATCTCAACCAGGCGCCCGAATCCTGCCGACTCGAAAAGACGCACCGCGGGAAGGTCGCGTGTCGCCAGACGTATCTGGCGAAAACCGTGTCCGCGCGCTTCCTCGATCGATGCCGCCAGCATCGCCCGCGCGATTCCCTGCCGCCGGTGGGCGGCCGCCACCCGCAGGCCTTCGTACCAGACGAGGCCCGGCGCGTACGGCCGAAGCCGCTGCACGCCGACGACCTCGCCTTCGATCTCGGCCGCCTGGAACGAAGCGCCCGCGTCCGAGACCCAGCTGTCGAAGACGCGCGGGACGTAGTCGCGACCTTCCCACACGTCCCTCGTGATCTCCATGATGCGGTCACGGTCGGCCGGCCTGACGGGCCTCAGCTGGAGGTCGGTGGTTTCCAATGCGCGACTCCTGAAAGCGCCATGCCGCCGTCGAAGACGAGCTCGCCATCCTCGCGCTTGAGCAGCTCTTCGAGCGCTGCGCGCGCGGCAGCCTCGTCCCAACCTTCGCCGAAGAGCGCGCGGCAGTCGGTGAGCGCTTCCTCCATATCTGCGTAGCGCGTGATGATGGGGTAGCGAAGGTAGGTGACATCCGGGGCGATGCTCATCTGCACGAGCAGCATGAACAGCTCGCTGAAGCGCGGCAGTCGCGGCCCCGTCCCGCCGACGAGCCTTCGCCGCAGCTCAGCCGCGGGGTGGGGGAGGTCTGACTCGCGCATCATCACGAAGACCCGCTCGCGCGCGGATCGCTGCATCTTTTCGAGGAAGGGGACGGGGTCTGCGACTCCGTACATCACGTGGCTGGAGATGACCAGGTCCGCCGGGGCGACCTCCGCCTCCTCCCAGGTGCTCGCGACGATGGTCATGTTGTCGAGCGGAGGAATGTGCGATCGCATGCCCTCGGACGGCTCGACCGCCGTGACCCATTCCAGTCGAGCCGCGAGCGGTGTCGCGTGACGGCCTGTACCCGCACCGACGTCGATCATCGTCTTCCGTGGCGACAGGTAAGGCTCCAGGACCTTCAAAAACTCGTCGGAGCGCTGGTGGGTTGAGCGAGCGAAGCTGCTCGCGCGGCGGTCCCAGTACCTGCTGTCCGCATGGCCGGCCGCGAGCGTGGCGCGATCCTCGACGACCTGCTTCCAGCGCACGGCCCAATCGATTTCCTGCATCACCGACGAGGCTAGTCCGTCATGGAAGTTGGCGTTTCGCCGCCGGTTTTTAACAGACCTGGGGACAAATCGGGGACAACGCCTTTGTCAGTATCTATCCGCTGTAGCGATCGCCCCGCTGAACACAAAATGTGGGCTTTTGACTCATCTTTATACGGGGACGACCGATACTACATTCGTGGCCGGGCCTGAGTTCAACGCCGCCGAATCCGCGCTCCTCTCCCGCTACTTCACGAACCTCGACCGGCCGGTTTTTGCCCTGCGGAACCTGCCTGAGGTCGTGAAGGGCGCCCTCTTCTCCCGCTACTCGCGGACGGAGAAGAGCTTGCGCCGCGTCCTGCTAGACGAGTTCATCAACGAGCCGGATTCCGGGTTTGAACGCCTGGCCGGTACGCCGCCTGTCGATGACGATATGGTCGCCGTGCGGCGCGCCGAAGAGTTCTACGAGCGTGTGCTTGTCGGTTATGGCGACGACTCGGTCGCCGAGTTGGCTGGCGCGCACCTGGCTGTCGAGCAGACCTCCACGCTGGCCGCCAAAGCGCTGGAGGACAGCCGGATCGGGATCTCGCCGCTCGAGAAATCCACGCGTTATGTCCGCTTCGACAGGCCGGGCCTGGATGGTCGGTACCTCTACTACCGCGGCCCGGAGCTGGCTCGTGCCGACTACGAGCGGGCGGCGGACGCGCTGTTCGACGCATACAGCAGCCTCGTCGAACCGGCGACCATGGCCATCCGGGAGCGCTTTCCGCAAGAGGAGGGCGAGACTGACCGAGCCTGGAAGTCGGCGACACGAGCCAAGGCGCTCGACCTCCTGCGGGGACTGTTGCCGGCGGGCACGCTGACGAACGTCGGCCTGTTCGGCAATGGCCGCGCGTTCGAGTACCTGGTCACCAAGATGGCGGCGCACGAGCTGCCCGAATGCCGGCGCCTCGCGAACGACCTCCACCGCGAGCTGTCCCTCGTCATCCCAGCGTTCGTAAGGCGTGCTCTGGACGACAGGTACGGGCGCCCGTCGGCCGAGCGTATGGAACGTGTTCGTGAGCGTGTGGCAAGGCATGTACCCTCCCCCCTCGCTTGGGAGGGTCGGGCTGGTGGTGTTCAGCCCGGTGTCATGCTCGTCGAGTACGACAGGGACGCCGAGCGAAAGGTCGTCGCGGCGGCGCTGTTTCCCTATTCGAACCAGCCTCTTCAGGAGCAGACGGGCGATCCCGCCGCGGTGCTCGACGCGCTGCTCGCCGACCGGGCCAACCGCCGCCAGCGCGTCCCCCGGGCCCTGGAGCACGCCCAGTACGAGTTCGAGATCGTCGCCAATTTCGCCGCCTACCGAGACCTCCACCGCCACCGCATGCTCACCCAGGAACGTCAGTTGCTGGGCACGGCGCTTGGCTACGACTCGCCCCCCGGGTTGGCTGACCTGGGGATGGAGTCGCGTTTCGTCAGCGCCGTCGAGGCGGCCGCGGACGTGCACCACCGGCTCGAGCAAGACGCAGGTCCCGCCCTGGCCCAGTACCTCGTCCCCCTGGCCTTCCGCGTGCGGTGGTACTTCCGGGCCAACCTCCGCGAGATCTATCACCTGTGTGAGCTGCGGACGACGCCGCAGGGCCACCCCGATTACCGCTGGGTGGCGCAGGAGATGTTCCGCAGGGTGGCCGAGGTCCATCCCAGGCTTGCCGGCTACGCGAGGTTTGTGGACCTCGGGCCGGGTGACGAGCTCGAGCGTCGCCGCTCCGAGCGCAAAATCGATGAAAAACTCTCAGCTTTGGATCACCCGGTGCGCTAGCATCACTCGGCCGGAAGAGAGTGGACGTACTACCGCGTGGCCCTGAGCGTCGTTCTGGTCCCGATAGGCGATCAGGCGTGGATCGGAGGTTTGGCGAGCGCCGCGACCCCGAGCGCGCCGGCGCCACCCGACGCGTGGCCTACCCGTTCGACAGGCGTGTCGCCGAGCGTCGCTTTCTCGAGCGCCGCTCCGAGTGGCCCGAGCCGCAGGCTTACTAAAGACTCCGGACGCCGTTGGCCCGCCCGGCCCTGATCGTCCACGGCGGCGCCGGTCCGGTCCCTGACTCCGAGCGCCAGCTCCGCCAGTCCGCTGTCGACGGCGCGCGCGACGCCGGATGGTCCAGCATCGGCGACGGCGCACTGGCCGCAGCAGTGGCGGCGGTCCGTCACATGGAGGACGAGCCCCTCCTCAACGCCGGTATCGGTGCCTGCCTCAACAGCGATGGGGAGGTCGAGCTCGACGCCGGCGTGATGCTCGGCGCCGATCTCCGCGCCGGCGGGGCGGCGTGCCTGCGCGACGTGCGCCACCCGATCGACCTGGCGGTCGCCGTCATGGAGGATGGCCGGCATGTGTTGCTGGCGGCGGCCGGCGCGTCGCGTTTTGCCCGCGAGCACGGAGTCGAGATGGCCGACCCGGCGATCTTTGTCACCGACCGCAAGCGTCAGGAGCTTCTCGAGGGCGCCGATACGGTCGGCGCCGTGGCGCGTGACGCGGATGGTCACGTCGCGGTGGCCGTGTCGACCGGCGGAAGGACGGGCAAGCTCCCCGGCCGGATCGGCGACTCGCCAATCCCCGGCGCCGGCTTTTATGCGGATGACCGCTTCGGAGCCGTGTGCGGCACCGGCCTGGGCGAGGCGTTCATCCGGCTTGGCCTTGCGCGCGTGATGATCATCGAGCTGCAGCACGGTATGGAGGCTGCGGCAGTGGCCAGGGGCGCGATCGAACACCTGGGCAAGTCGCTCCGCGCGTCGGGGGGCGTGATCCTGATCCCGCGCGAGGGCGCTCCCCGGGCCGCGTTCAACACGCCGGCGATGCCCTGGGCCATGGCTCAGTAGTTGGACTCCGGCAACGCAGGCGAGCTGGTCGCGCTCGCGCTGAAGCGAGCCGGGGTGAGTCACCTCTTCACGCTGAACGGCGGGCACATCTGGCCTGTCCTGACGGGCGCCACCGAACATGGCATCCGCGTCATCGACGTACGCCACGAGCAGTCCGCCGCGTTCGCGGCGGAGGGTTGGGCGAAGGTGACGCGCGAGTGCGGAGTCGCCGCGGTGACGGCCGGGCCCGGCGTGACCAACTCGACGTCTGCGCTCGCGCAGGCGCACGGCAATGACAGTCCGGTGTTCGTGATCGGAGGTCGCGCGCCGATGGCGCGATGGGGCATGGGCTCGCTGCAGGAGATGGATCACGTTGAGGTGGTGCGCAGCCTGACCAAAAGGGCGCTCACGCTGACGTCCGCGGACGACGCGTATCGGACGGCCGCCGAGTGCATGCGCCACGCGCTGAGCCGCCGTACCGGCCCTGTGTTCATGGACGTTCCGATCGACGTGTTTTTCGGCGCGGCGGACCTGCCCGAGGCGACGGAGCACCTGACGGTCGACCCCGGTCCCCCGCCAGACCTCACACAAATTGCCGACGCCGCCCAGCAGGTTCGCGTTGCGGAACGGCCGGTGGTCGTGGCGGGAGGGGGCGTGTGGTGGGCGCACGCGGAAGACGAGCTGCGCGCGGTGGTCGAGCGGGCCCGCCTGCCGCTTGTAGTTAACGGAATGGCGCGCGGCATGCTGCCGCCATCCCACCCTCTTCTCTTCTCTCGGGCTCGCTCGCAGGCCCTGCGCGACGCGGACGTGGTTCTGGTCATCGGAGCCCGCCTCGACTTTCGGCTCAACTTCGGGCAACCTCCTGTGTTCGGAGAGGAAACGCGCCTCATCCACCTCGATGTGGACCGCGCACCGATCGCCGGCGGGTTGAAAGCCACCCTGGGAGAGCTCGCATCGTCCATCGGTGGCCCGCGCGATGGCGACGCCTGGCTGCAGAGCCTGCGAGCCACTGAAATCGCCGCCAGGCGCCGCGATGAGGCGATGACGCAGAGCGACTCGCTACCCGTCCATCCAGCGCGCCTGATCGTGGAGGTCGCCCGCTTTGCGGATCCGGACGCGATCATCGTCGGCGACGGCGGCGACTTCGTCTCGTTCGCGGGACGGCTCATCGAGCGAGAGAAACCGGGGCTGTGGATCGACCCGGGTCCTTTCGGATGCCTCGGCTCCGGCCCGGGCTACGCGATGGCGGCGAAGCTCGCGCGTGCCGACCGGCAGGTGATCCTGCTTTCGGGCGATGGCGCTTTCGGATTTTCGGCGATGGAGTTCGACACCATGGTCCGGCACCGCATCCCGGTCGTCTGCGTGGTGGGCAACAACGGCATCTGGGCGCTCGAGAAACATCCGATGCAGAGCATGCTGGGTGTCAGCGTGGCGGCCGACCTCGGGCACGGCACCCGCTACGACAAGGTGGTCGAGGCCCTTGGCGGATACGGCGAGCTTGTCGAGCGGCCCTCTGACATACGGCCCGCCCTGGAGAGGGCGTTCCAGTCAGGCCTTCCGGCCTGCATCAATGTCATCTGTGATCCGAATGCGGAATATCCGCGATCATCAGTGCTGATGTGAGCGCGGCGCAACTGAAACCTGTCGTAGAAGCGGATGAGTGGCGCACCGCTCAAGCGCAGTTCGATGAAGCCGCCGAGCTGATCCGGCTGGAGCCGTGGCTACGGGAGGTGCTGCGCGAGGTGCAGCGCGAGTTCACGTGCCACTTCCCCGTGAAGCTCGACAACGGCCACACCCGCGTGTTTACGGGCTATCGGGTGCAGCACAACATCAACCGCGGACCCGCCAAAGGAGGCATCCGCTACCACCCGGACGTCTCGCTCAACGAGGTCAAGGCTCTGGCGATGTGGATGACCTGGAAGTGCGCGGTGGTTAACATCCCCTTCGGCGGCGCCAAGGGCGGCATCATCGTCAATCCGCGCGAGCTCTCGTTGAACGAGCTCGAGCACATGACGCGCCGCTTCGCGACAGAGATCTCGATTCTCATCGGCAGCGATCGCGACATCCCGGCACCCGACGTCAACACGGATGGCCAGACGATGGCCTGGATCATGGACACACTGTCGATGCACCTCGGTTACTCGGCGCCGGCCTCGGTCACCGGCAAGCCGCTGGAGGTCGGAGGATCGGCAGGGCGCATCGAAGCGACCGGGCGCGGCGTGACGATCTGCGCGGTCGCCGCGCTCGAGCATCTGGGCCGCGCGCCACATCAGACGAAGGTCGCGGTGCAGGGATTCGGAAATGTCGGGAGCATCAGCGCGAAGCTCCTCGAAGAGGCCGGGTGCACCGTGGTCGCGGTCTCCGAGGATTACGGCGGCATCTACAACCCGCTCGGGCTGTCGATCAAGAAGGTGCTCGAGTATCGCGCGCGAGAGAAGACGTTGAAGGGATTTCCCGGCGCGCAGGAGATCGGCAACCAGGAGCTCCTCACCGTGGAATGCGACCTGCTCGTACCCGCGGCGATCGGCAACCAGCTGACCTCGCGCAACGCGCGCGACGTGAAGGCGACGCTGATCGTCGAGGGCGCGAACGGACCGACGACGCCGGAGGCTGACGCGATCTTTCGCGAACGCGGCACCTTCCTTGTGCCGGACATCCTGGCCAACGCCGGCGGTGTGACCGTCTCCTACTTCGAGTGGGTGCAGGACCTGCAGTCGTTTTTCTGGTCCGAGCACGAGGTGAACCAGAAGCTGAAGGCGATCCTCTCGCGGGCGTTTGCGGAGGTCCTCAAGACGAAGGAGGAGCGGAGGCTCGACATGAGGATGGCGGCGTACGTGCAGGCGGTGTCTCGAGTTGCGGGAGCGACCCGGGAGCGCGGCCTCTACCCCTAAGGATTTACCCGCGAACGGCGGGCAGTCACGGCGGGTTTAGATCTCGCGCCGGCGGAAGCTCAGGATGCTGAGGGTCAGCGCGATCGCGAACCACGCGACGACCCACGCGAGGAACGAGGCGGGCGGCGGATCTGTCGCGGCGAATGGATTGGCGCGGCCCGCCGTGCCCAGCGCCCGCATCGCGGCGATGAACGTGTCGGGCTCCATCGCGTAGATCGCGCCGCGCCACAAGCCGTCCGACGGCAAGATGAGGTGGCTGAAGACACCCACGTTCTCCAGGGCCTGATTCTGCAGGCCCGTCCCGATGTCGCCCACGACTCCTGCGATCCACGCCATCAGCCATGCCACGAGCGCGATCACCCCGGCGGTGATGCCCGAGAGGCGGGTCGAAAGCAGCAGGCCGAGCGACAAGAGGGTCAGGCCCTCCGCGGCGACGTAGACGAGCAGCTCGACCGGATGCGGCGGCATATATCCGGTTGCCCAATCAACCGCCGCGAGCTCGAGCGAGCCGGCGAACGCCGCGTAGATCGCGACGAGGGCGGCCAGGCCAAGCCACTTGCCGATCACCACCTCGCTCCGTCGGACAGGCCGGGCCAGGATCGAGAGGAGAAGTCCGCTCTCCACCTCGGCCGAGATCAAAGGACCGGCCACCACGGCGGCGCTCAGCGCGAGCACTCCGCTGAACATGAACGTGACCACGATCAGCAGCTGCGAGGTGAGAAGCGCGACCTGGTCGGGCGGCAAGGGCGTCCCGTCGCCGCGCGTCACCGTCGTGATCTTGTTGAAGCCCCAGGCGGAGAACCCCACCACGAGCAGGGTCAGGATCAGCAGCGCGAGGAGCAACCGGCGGCGCGAGGACTCCTGGATCGTCAGACGCGCGATGACGAGAAACGGCGGCACGCTATTTCTCCTCGTCCTCGAGCAGCTGCAGAAAGCGGTCCTCGAGCGTCTGGTGTCGCGGCGCCACCTCGAAGATGCGGCCGCCCATGGCGACGATCGAGGAGACCAGCTCGGGGACGCGGTCGGCGGCGAGGCTCGTGAACGTGAGACTGTCGCCCTCGTCATCGAGCCGGCCGAAGCTCGCGAGCTTGTTCTTGTCGGCCTGCACGAGTCCGCTCACGCGCACGCGGACGGCGGTCCCGCTCAGCAGGTCATCCATAGTGCCCGAGGCGATGACGCGCCCATGGTCGACGACCGCGACTCGGTCACAGACCTGCTCCACCTCGCTCAGCAGGTGAGAGTTGAGAAAGACCGCCGTGCCTCGCGCGGCGAGCCCGCGGATGATCTCGCGCACGTCGTGACGTCCAACAGGGTCGAGGGCCGAAGTCGGCTCGTCGAGGAAGACGAGGTCGGGCTCGCCCAGCAACGCCGCGCCCAAGCCCAGGCGCTGCTGCATGCCTTTCGAGAAGGTGCCGATCTTGTCGTTCGCGCGGTCGCTGAGTCCGACGGTCTCGAGCACTGTCCCGATCTCGTCCTTCCAGCTCGAGCGCGGCAGCGGAGCCAGCTCGCAGTGCAGGGCCAGGACCTCGGAGGCGGACAGCCACGCCTGGTAACGAAACAGCTCGGGCAGATAGCCGATGCGACGACGTGCGCCCAGGTCGCCGAGCGGTTTGCCGAGAAGCCAGCCCTCGCCCGACGACGGTGTGAGAAGGCCGAGCAGCAGCTTCACCGCCGTCGTCTTGCCGGCGCCGTTCGGGCCGAGAAATCCGAACACCTCGCCACGGGGGACCGTCATCGACAGTCCCGCGAGCGCAACCGTGCGGCCGAACCGCTTGGTCAGCTCGACCGTCCTGACGGCGGGGGTGCCGGCGGCCACCTCGTCGGAGGCGGCCGCCTCTGTTTTTTCCGCTAGAGCCATCGGCTCAGGCTAAACGCCTGCGGGTTACTTGAGGTTATTCGCGATGTCGATGGCGTCCGACTGCTTGATGCTGCCGGCGACCACGTAGACGGAACCGTTTTTCACCCAGACCACACCGGATCCGACTCCGGTGTTGTCGCCCAGCGCGACTCCTTCCACACCCTGGACGTTGACCTGGGTCGACGTCGCGTACTGGACCGGGACCGGGATCAGAAGCGTGCTGCTCGGGTCGCCGATTGCCTTGATCGCGTTCTTCAGCTGGTCTGAGATCCCCGGCTGGGCCAGGATGTAGTCCTCGAACTGCGTCAGGGAGACCTGGGTCGCAGTCGCCTTCGGAGAGGCCGACTTCGCGACGACCAGTTGCGGCAGGTTGATCTGGTTGCTTTGCGTGCCGTCGGTGGGCTGGCTCAGGTTGCCGTAAATCTCACCCACGGCGGGACCGACCGTGATGGTCAGCGTCGCCCCGTCCATCTCAGCGGGCATCTTCGGCAGCGTCTTTCCCTTCGCGGCCGCGGCCGCCGCGGCCTTGGCCGCGCTGAAAGTAAACGTGGCTTCGGCCTGGGACATGGCGCCGTAGGTAATCGTCGTCGAGACGCCGGCCGGCAGCTGCGCCACCACCGGCGGCTGGAGACCGCCGGCGATCGCCGCCGCGTCTGCTGCGCTCGTCGTGGCCTGGAGCTGCGGTTCCTTGGTCCAGGTCAGAGTGCCGTAGTCGGCAAGCTGGGACAGGGCCTGGATATCGGCGACCGTGATCGGAACCGTCTTCACAGTGGTCGGCTGGAAGAAGAATCCGCCGGCTGCGAAGGCGACCACGACGAGCGCCCCCGCGGCGACCGCAGCCACGAACGCAAGCGTCAGTGGGCGTGCGATCGGACGAACGAACGGAAGGCGAAGGCCGAACGCCGGCTGCACTTTCTGCGCGCCCAGCACGGTTGCAAACGCGCGATCGACGTCGACACGCGCCTCGGGCACCGCGAGCAGGGTTGCGATCGAATGCGCGTCATCCGATACCGCCTTCAACCGCGCCTGGCATTCGGCGCAGTCCGCGAGATGGGCCGCGTCGGCGCCCACCCTGACATCCGGATCGTCAACCATCCGGCGCAGTGTTCCGTCAGTTAGATGTGCCACGAGTGACCTCCTTGCGCAGCGTTTCCTCCGCGCGTCTCAACAAAGTTCCGATCTGACTGATACCGATGCCGAGCGCTTGCGCGACCTCGGCGTAACTGAGCCCGCTCGCCCGCAGGACGAGCACGGCGGCGGGCTTGGGTGCCATGCGGCCGAGCGCTTCGCGTACCCGGCGGCGATCCTCATCCAGCTCCAGGTGCTTTTGCGGGTCGACCGTCCTCTCGGTTTCTTCCATCGCCTGCGCAAACTCGCGCTTCTGCCGGCGCCGGGCGCCGCGCAGACGGTTCAGGGATGAGTGGGCGGCGGCCCGGTGTAGCCACGCCGGCGCGTAATCGGCCGATGCCGAGTGCAGGCGGTGAAAGTCGATGAAGACCTCCTGCGCCACGTCCTCCGCTTCATCTGGATCGGCGAGGACGCGGTTGGCGATGCCGACGACACGGCCGTATTCGGCTGTGAAGAGCGACTCGAACGCGGCGTCGTCAGAGCGAACGGCGGTCATTCGGCGCGCACCCAGGTTCATGCCCACTAGCCATCAAGCACCGCCGGAGGGGTAAATGTGGCGCTGGGACCGCGAGCGCTCAGCCCGCGAGCGCTTTGCGGCGGCGCGAGCTGCGCGAGATCTCGTCCTCGATGATGCCGAAGTCAGCCCGCGGCAACGCGTGGATGTGGCCCTGGAATGCCAGCGTCCAGTGCTCGGGTGGCCATTTCCGCACGTAGTCGAGGCGGTAGGCGATCTCCTTGGCGGGCACCCAGTCGAGTTCCTCGAGCACGACGTCGGCGCGGATGTGCACCCGCCAGGGGTAGTCCTCGTCCCGCCTCGCGCTGCGCCAGATCGGCGTGTGGTCCTCGTACATGGGGGAGGCGATGGTGACCGTCGCCGCGAAACCCATTCGTCCGGTCACGTAGTAAAGGAGACGGTCGCCCACCCGCATGGTCTCGACACGCCTGCGGTGGCGGGTCTTTAGACCCTGGATCGAAAAGCCATGCTCGCGAGTCTTGCGGAAGTTGTCCGGCGAGCTGACGACCATCCAGTACTGCGCGGTCCGGCCGCCGCCTGACTTCCGCTTGCGCCTGGAACGCCCGGATTTGGCGGGGCGCTCCTGCTCGGCTGTCTGGGTTTCTGGGGTTTCGGAGGTCTCTGCGTTGTCGCTCACCGACGGAAGACTACTTGCCGTTAGCGTCCGCGGTGTGCACGGGGCCGAGGTCCTGGGGCTCAGGCAGGAGCGCGCTGAGGTTGCGGATCTGGCCGATGTGCCCCATCTCGTGGCGCGCGACGAGGCGGCACACCTCGAGCAGCGTCATCACACCGCCACGTGGGTCGGAGATCGTGCGGTCCCATTCGGCCTTCCCCCAACCGTGGAGGAGATCCACCGTCCGGCGGCGCACCCGCGCGAAGTCCTCCAGCGCCTCCTGGAGCGGCCGCGGCAGCTCCTCGTCCTGGCCGGGATCGATGGCCGCCCGGACGTCGGCGGTCGTCTGCCCGTCCAGGTGGGCGTGTCGCAGGAGCCCGTCGACGCGCGGCGCCGAGTCGACGAGGTGGGCGATCAAGCCGCCCAGCGTGGGGAAGGCGGGGCCGTGCCGGTAGCGCAGGCGGGCCTCGTCGAGCCAGTAGACGAGGTCGCTGGTCCGCTCGGGGACCGAGCTCAGGAGCAGCACGACGTCCGAGGTGGACATCTCTTCTTGAAGTTCCATTCCATTTCAAGCTTAAGCCCCTCTCCCCGACCCTCTCCCGACGGGCAGAGGCAGACGTGGGATCAAATCCGCGCTCCTGGCTTCAATATGGCGGGCCATGAGTACGGAAGTCACCGTCGGGCCGGACGGCAAGCCGTCCGTCTTTGACGGTGCGGCCTGGGTGTCCTCCGACCGCAAGTACTGGTGGAACGGCGCCGCCTGGCAGCCGGTCAAGAGGCAGGGTTTCCGTCCGCCCATCGCCTTGGCCGTGACCATCCTTCTCGTGCTGGCGGGGGCCTGGTACTTCTTCGAGAGGATCGTGCCCAGCGCGCCGGCGCAGGCGGTCGTTCTTGGGGTGACCCACGCCAAGATCGATTCCTCGAGCAAGATCGAGCTGGACTACGCGCGTTCGACCACATGCAACGAGCTGACTTTCGAGTTCATCTTCTACGACGCGACCGGCCACAAGGTCGGCACCTATATCAGTGAGGCGCACAACAACGTTTCCCCCAACGTCACGCACCACTGGGTCTTCTACGCCAACGATTCCATCTCTTCCAAGGCGGTCCGCTTCGACGCGATCCCAACCTGCAAGTAGTGAAGTCGCATACTCGATGCGGTGGACAACGTCCAGGTTGCGTGTGACAACTGCGGCAAGCAGCTGATCCCGGGAGCGGCTTACTGCGAGAAGTGCGGCGCCCGGACTCGTCGCGCCAAGCGGCTCGTCAGGCTGGCCATCAGGGTCGAGCTGGTCTTCTTCCTGGCGGTGGTCGCGATGGTCGGCGCTTTCGTCTGGGTCTACGCCATCCAGAAGTAATTAGCGCCTGTAGATCGCCCGCCCTTCGACTTCGTCTTTGTTCAGTCGCTTGTTCAGGTGCAGGCCTTCGAGCAGGAACTCGATGACCGATGCGCGCACTTCGGGTCGGTCGGGGAGGCTGAGCCTCTTCAGCGCCGCCGCCAGCTCAGGCACCTCGCCGATCGCGCGCGTGTAGGTGCGAGCGGCGATGTTTTCGCCGACCTCGAGCATCGCGCCCTCCTCGAAACGTGCGACGACGCCTTCGAACTGAGACGCGGAGAAATGACGGCTGAAGACGGAGCTGATCGCGCCTCGTTCGAGCCGGCCGAGGACCTGCTCCTCCTTGCCCTCATCCAGGGCTTCGATCTCCACGCGTCCGGCCGTCGAGGACGCGAGAAAAGCGAGGTCGGTGATGCGGGGCACGGCCAGGGTCTCGCCCAGGCGCGCGGCGCGGCGCACCGCGTTGCTAGCCAGGTTCTCCACGTTGGCGATCGACATGCGCACCGACACACCCGACGACTGCGAGATGTGCGGGCTCCTGCGGGCGAGGTGTGTGAGCTCGGCGACGATCTCTTTCATAAAGGAGGGAAAGATGAGCTCGAAGTCCTCGGGGACCGCGTGGCGCTCGGCCTCCATGATCTGCATCTCTTCGCTGATGGTGAGCGGGTAGTGGGTGCGGACCTGAGAGCCGAAGCGGTCCTTTAGCGGCGTGATGATGCGGCCGCGCGACGTGTAGTCCTCGGGGTTTGCGCTCGCGATGACGAAGAGGTCGAGCGGCAATCGCACGCGATAGCCGCGGATCTGCACGTCCTTCTCTTCCATGATGTTGAGGAGTCCGACCTGGATGCGCTCCGCCAGGTCGGGCAGCTCGTTGATCCCGAAGATCCCGCGGTTCGTGCGCGGCAGGAGCCCGTAGTGGATGGTCAGCTCATCGGCGAGGTAGCGGCCCTCCGCAACCTTGATTGGGTCGACCTCGCCGATCAGGTCGGCGATCGAGATATCCGGCGTCGCGAGCTTTTCGCCGTAGCGCCGATCGCGGCCGACCCACATGATCGCGACAGCGTCGCCTGCCTTCTCGACCAGGTCGAGACAGCGGCGGCAGATCGGGTCGTAGGGGTGGTCGTTGATCTCGCACCCGGCGATCACCGGCACGACCTCGTCGAGCAGGCTGACGAGCGAGCGCATGATCCGGCTCTTGGCCTGCCCTCGCTCGCCGAGCATGATCACGTCGTGCCCGGAGATGACCGCGTTGGCCAGCTGCGGCAGCACGGTGTCGTCGTAGCCGACGATGCCCGCGAGCAGCGGCTCTCCAGCCCGCAGGCGTGTGAGCAGGTTGCGGCGCATCTCCTCTTTGACGGTCTCTCGCTTGTGCCCGCTCGCGCGTAGCTCGGCGATCGTCTGGGGTTGGGCGGCGGTCACCACCCTTGCACTATAGACAAGGGATCGGCGTGTCCTGACCCTTGCTTACAGGTTTCGCTTTCCACGCAGTTAGACTGACCGAGCGTCTTGACTCAATCGATTCGCGCGCGCTACGAGGGGGCACACGACGAGGGGCGGCCGCTTTTGGGCGGACACCGCGGCAACCCCGCCGAGCATCCCGAGAACACCATGAAGTCGTTTCGCTCGGCCATCGCGGCGGGCTGCGACCTCATCGAGTGTGACGTCCACCTGTCATCGGACGGGCGCCTCGTGGTCATCCACGACCACACCCTTGACCGAACGACCAACGGCAAAGGGCTCGTCCGAGACCACACCGCCGCGGAGCTGCGCAAGCTCGACGCCGGCGAGGGCGAAAAGATTCCGCTGCTCCAGGAAGTCGTCGAGCTTGCCCTCGGCAAGGTGGGGCTCGTGATCGAGATCAAGCAGCTGCCCGCGCTCTACCCTGGCCTCGAGGAGAAGCTGCTCAACATGCTCCGCCAGCTCGGAGCGGTCTCGGAATGCGCGGTCGTCTCCTTCAACCACGCGGCCATCCATGAGCTGCGCAAGATGGAGCCGGCCCTGCAGCTGGGCATCCTCGAGGGCGCTCGGCCGATGCAACCGGCGCGGATGCTGCGGGAGGCCGGCGCGGACGTCTACTCGCCGCACTGGGGCGCGGCGGATCCCCAGACCGTCCAGGAGGTGCACGCCGCGGGCGGGGCGGTCGCGGTGTGGCCGGTCGACGACGAGACGGCCGTGGCGTGGTGCAAGTGGTGCAAGCCGGACTCGATCTTCACCAACCGGCCCAAAGAGATCGGCGCCGCGCTGCACAACTGGGCGGCGGTCTAACACCGTTACAGGGCCCGTGGTCCGGGCGTTGCCTCAAATACCGTGCGCTTCCATACCATGAACCGGCCGTGCAGGCCGACCAGCCCTCTTTCGAGGACCTCTACCGGGAATACCTCGGGCGCATCTACGCCTATGTCCGGGCCCAGGTCGGCGCCGCTGCCGACGCCGAGGACGTCACCGCGCAGGTCTTCATGAACGCCTACCAGGCGTACGCGCGGTTCGAGCCGCGCAACACCACACCCGCGGCATGGCTTTTCCGGATCGCACGTAACGCGACGCTCGACTACTTTCGCGCTCATGGCCGCCGGGAGCGGTTGCGCCGCACCATCGAGCACCAGCCCATATCGGAAGAAGATCCGGCGGGTCAGGCGGAGGATCGGATCCGCTACCGAGCATTGCTGGTCCAGGTTGCGCAGCTTCCGGAGCGGCAGCGCGACGCCATCTCGCTCCGCCATTCAGGTCTCAGATTTGACGAAGTCGGGACGCTGATGGGCTGCAGCGAGGACGCCGCCAAGATGCTGTATCACCGCGCGCTGAAGGCGTTGAAGGACGCCGTACAGAAAGAGGGCGTGTGAGCAAACAGGACGACGAGCTCGAGCTGCAAGCGCTTCAGCGTGAGCTGGACGACGCGTTCGCGACGACGCGGCCTCGCGTCGGTTTCGACGATGAGCTCTGGCTCCGCATGCAGGCCAGGCGGCCGCTTTCGACGCGGCTCCGCGACGCGTTCGCCGGCCTGGTGCAGGGCATCCGCGACGTGCCGGCGGTGCCGACTGCCGCGGTCGCAGGCCTCCTCGTCGTGCTGCTCGGAGTGGGGATCTTCGCCTATAGCGGCATCGGTCACCGCGGGGGAGGTGGCGCCGCCACCGGAGCCAACGCGCCTCAGAGCGACACTGGCGGCAACGCGAATGTTTCGGGAGGGTTTGGCCGCGTCCCCGCTCCCGGCATCAGCGCCACACCCAAGGGCGTTGAACAATTTCCGCCCTCACCAGGCCAGGCGTCGCGTGAGTACGCCGGTCCGGCAACGTACGTGTGGAGCGGAAACGTCCAGCTCTCGATCTCGACGGCCCCGGTCTTTCGCTATCAGGAACCGTCGGCCAACACGGCCGATCAATTTGCAACCGCCCTCGGGGCAGCGTTGCGGGAGCGACCGCAAGGGCTCCTTGGTTCCTACACCGCGACGACCTATACGTTGAAGGTGCGCGGCACTGTCCAAACACCACCGCTGAGCCCCGCCTACTTCATCCTCGCCAACGTCTCCATGCCGGAGATCGACGCCGCCGGCGCAGGGCCGCAAGACCTGGCCGCGATCTTTCTTGCCCAGCACAGCCTGCTGCCGCAGTGGCCGTACACGGTGTCGGTGGACAGCTCAGGCAACCCGGTCAGGGTCATCTACGAAAGGCAGCTCGACGTGCCGGGCTACGGGGGTGCCAACCTCGTCGACAGCAACGGTGTCCGCTACGGCATCGAGGTCGACCTCAATGGACACCAACCTCTTTTCGTGCAGGGCCTGCTGCCGGTCAGCCTCGACAGCGCGCCCTACAGGATCATCTCGGCGGACCAGGCGATCCGCCTCGCCACGTCGCCCAGCCGGGTCGCGTCGGTGGGCACGCTGCCCACGGTGCAGCTGACGCAGGCTCAGTTGGTGTACGTCCTGGCCACCGCAGGCGACCATAGCTTCTACGAGCCCGCGTTCCTCTTCACGGGTACCGTCCAGATCAATGGCGCGGTGATGACGAGCCATGTGCTGATACCGGCGGTCGACCCTTCGCAGCGAACAGCCTGATAACGCCCCTCTCCCTTCATGCCTCTCCCCATTGGGGAGAGGGTTAGTGCCTCAACCTCGAATCCTCACCATCGGACATTCGACCAGGTCGCTCGACGAGTTCGTCGGGCTGCTGACCCACCACCGAGTCACTGTGCTGATCGACGTGCGCACTGTGCCCGCGTCGCGACGAATGCCGCACTTCGCCAAGTCAGCGCTCGAGCGTTCGCTTCCGCAGCACGGCATCCGCTATGTGCACATGCCCGAGCTTGGCGGCCTGCGTCAGCCGAAACTGGATTCGATCAACACGGGCTGGCGCAACGTTAGCTTTCGCGGTTATGCCGATTACATGGAGACGGATGAGTTCTGGGCCGGGATTGATCGGCTCATGAATCTACCCAGCCGACCAGCCGTCATGTGTGCGGAGGCGGTGCCGTGGCGCTGCCATAGGTCCCTCGTCTCCGACGCGCTCGCCATCCGGGGTGTCGAGGTGAGACACATCACGGGCCTCTCCGAGCCCACACTCCACGCGCTGACGCCCTTTGCCAAGGTCCATGGCGGGCGCATCACCTACCCACCGCCAGATACACTCCCGATCTGAGGGGAATGGGCAAGAAACAGGTGCGCCAGGTGCGCCAGCAGATGCGCCAGGTCAAGCCCAAGCAGCCTGCCTCCAACGCCCAGGGCGCCACCCGCAAGCAGCGCGAGCGATACGTCCAGTCCGGCGGCATGCTGCAGGGCTACGCTCCCGACTATGTGCTCAGGGTCGGCTACATCTCCCTCGCCATCGGCGTGGTCTGCCTCCTCATCATCGCGGCGGTGCTCATCTTCCTGCCGCCCATCTACGGCTGGCCCGACGCGGTGGCCGCCTCCATCGCGTGGTTGCTCCCGATCGCTCTTCTCGCGACCTTCGTGGGACCCGGCTTCCGCCTCGCACTGAAAGACAAGAGAGCGGAGCCGAGACTGGTCCAGGGACAGCTCGTCGGCGCGAGCTCCGTGAGCACCTCGATGGGGTTGGGGATGTTGATGGTCCAGACGCGCGGCGGCGTCGAGCAGTACCTGGTCCCCCCGGCGCGCCTCAAGCAGGTGCCGGGCAACCAGGTCAACGTCGTGCTCACCGTGACGCCGCACCTCAAGCATGTGAAGTCGGTTGGCGTGATGGGCCAGCGCATGGTCGGGCGGGTCGAACCTCCGGTCCCGACCGTGATGCGGCGACTCCAGCTCCTCCCGGTGCTGACGCCGCTTGCGCTGGCGCTCGCCGCCGTGATCGGCGACGACGGCGTGGCGCTGGCGCCGATCTCGCCTCCCGCCCTACATGCCGGGCTCGCGGTGCTGGCCGGTGCGGTGCTCGCGGCGGCCGTCTACGGAGTCTCGTACCTGCTCCAGCGCCGGATGATGGAAGAGGTGCAGGCGCTCGTCCCGCGCGTGTGAGCGGGGGCTACAAAGCTTTTTCGGACTCCGGCTTCTCGGCTTCGACCTCAGCAGGCTTGTCGTCCGCGACGGCCGCCGGCTCCGTCGAGGGCCTCCGCCTGACGGCGTCCCCGATGAGTCGCTCGCGCTCTGGATAGGCCGCGATCAGCAGTAGGGTGAAGGCGAGGCCGAAGATCACCGGGCCAAGGTGGAACCCCTTGCCGTGGATCGCCGAGACGATCTCGAAGACAAGCACGACCAGGCCGTACAGGATCCCTGCACGAATCCAGGCGACCGATCCCGACGGGTTGAACGCCGCGACGATCAGCCCAATGCCCAGCACCGCGGCGGCCGCCGATCCGTTGGTCCCGACCTGCTCGTCGATCGACTTGAAAGACGAGACAAGGACGGTTCCCACGGCCCCGCCGAGCAGGCCGATGCCCATGAGCAGCGTCCCGATCCGCAGGATCAGCGGTCTCACGCCCGGGACTGTATATGGCGGGTACCCGGTTAGTCACGGTTTAGACTCGACTCATGGCTGACGTTCACATCACTCCGGAGGGTCTGGAAGCAGTCCAGCGAGAGCTCGACGAGCTGACCACGCAGAAGCGGCCCAACATCGTGGCCAAGATCAAGGCCGCGCGCGAGCTCGGGGACCTGTCGGAGAACTTCGAATACCACGCGGCGAAGAACGAGCAGGGAATGATGGAGGCTCGGATCAAAGAGCTCGAGGGCATCGTCAAGAACCACGTGATCATCGAGGCTCGCACCGAAAAGGGCGTGGTGGGAATGGGCAGCACGGTCCGTTTTGCCGAAGACGACGCCGACGAGGAGAAGTACCGGATCGTCGGACCCACGGAGGCCGATCCCAAGGCGGGGCGGGTCAGCTACGAGTCCGCGCTGGGCAAGGCGCTGATCGGCCACAAGGTCGGCGACGAGGTCCCGGTCAAGACGCCGAGCGGCGAGTACAGCGTCCGCATCACCGGCATTGAGTAGGTACGCCGGGCGCGCGCAGGGCGCACTTCATGAGGTGACGTACTCGCCGCTCGCGAAGCTGCGGCGCTGGATGGCGAATCGCAACCTCGACGCGGTATACATCACGCGCCCTGTCTCGATCGCCTATCTGACCGGCTTCGAAGCAAACCCGCACGAGCGCCTGATGGCGCTCGCCGTGCGCAGCGACGAAGCGACGCTCATCGTTCCGTCTCTCGAGGAAGAGAAGGCTCACGCTCGGGCCACGAACGTCGACATCGTGGCCTGGCGCGATGGCGAGGATGCGTACGAACTGGTCAGGCGCGCCCTCGCGGGACTCACCGAGCTGGGCGTCGAGAAGGAGCACTTGAGCCTGGGCGCCGCGGAAGTAATCACCTCGCGCACGGGGGCGAGCGAGCTGGTCGACGTCGGGCCGGAGGTCAGGCGCCTGCGGCTCATCAAAGACGACGACGAGATCGAGAAGCTGCAGCAGGCGGCGGCGATCACCGACGAGACTTACGAGGTCGTCCTCTCCCAGATGCAGGCGGGGCAGACGGAGATCGATGTCGCAATGCGGATCGCCTTGGCGATCGGCGAGCTTGGCGGAACGCTTTCATTCCCGTCGCTGGTCCAGTCAGGACCCAACTCGAGCTCGCCTCACCTCGAGCCCACAGGCCGGCATCTCGGGGCGGGAGACTTTGTGCTGCTCGACTTCGGCGCCGCGTACGCCGGCTACCTTGCGGACACGACCCGGATGGCCGTCGTGGGTGAACCCACCGCCAAACATCGACAGATCCACGAGCTGGTCCTCACCGGTCACGATGCAGCGATCGCCGCCGTTCGTGCCGGAGCGACCACCGGAGACATCGACGCCGCTGCGCGGCGCGTGATTGAGCGCGCCGGCTACGGCAAGGAGTTCTTCCACCGGATCGGCCACGGTCTGGGTCGCGAGGCGCACGAGGATCCGAGCTTGGACCCGGGTTCCGGCACCGTGCTCGAGCCGGGCATGGTGTTCACGATCGAACCTGGTGTCTACATCGCCGGTTGGGGCGGAGTCCGCATCGAAGACGACGTCGTCGTGCAGGAGAACGGCTGCCGCGTGCTAACCCAGGCCGACCGCTCGCTGCGTGTCATCCCCTCCACGTAATGCTGGCGCCCGGCATGCGTCGTACTGCGCAGAGAACCATGGTCTACGACACCATCGTTCGCCTCGGAGGGCATTGCACGGCCGAGGAGCTCACTGACGAGCTGCACAAGACGAAACCTGCTTTTCCTCGCAGCACGGTCTATCGCGCGCTCGAAGCCTTGACAGCGTCTGGTTCCGTGTACGCCGCGCACCTCGGTGAGGGGCCGACGCATTACGAGCTGGCGAGCGGCGACCACCACCACGCGGTCTGCCAGGTCTGCGGCGGCGTCATGCACATCCAGGAAGAGCTCGTTCACGAGCTCGAGACGCATCTCGAAGAAGGACACGGCTTCAAGCCTTTGCGCACCGAGGTGTTGGTCGTCGGGGTCTGCGACGATTGCTCTCGCAATCCAGCGCCACATCCGGCGCGCCGCCGCGTGATCGATCCTCACCACCGACACTAAGGAGCGGTCCATGGAATCCAAGATCGTCGGCACCGTGATGCCTGTGCTCGAGCTCAGCATGCAGCCCAACGACAAGGTGTTCGCGGAGTCCGGCGAGCTGTCGTGGATGTCGATGGCGATTCAGATGCAGACGGGCACGTCGGTGGGCGGCCAGCAGGGTGGGTTTGTCGGTGCGCTCGGCCGGGCGTTCGCCGGCGGCACCCTGTTCATGACCGAGTACACCGCGGTCGGTGGGCCGGGGCTCCTCGCTTTCGCCGCCAAGCTGCCGGGGCAGATCGTCCCCCTGGACATCTCACCCGGCCACGGCTACCTCGTTCACCGGCACGGCTTCATGTGCGCCAACATCGGGGTCCAGTTCTCGATCGGCTTTCAACAGCGATTGGGTGCGGGCGTCTTCGGCGGCACGGGATTTCGGATGCAGCGGCTGACAGGGCAGGGCAACGCATGGGTGGAGCTGCACGGCGAGGTCGTCGTGTACGACCTGCAGCCGGGCAACACGCTGCGCGTTCATCCGGGCCAGGTCGGGATGTTCCAGGAGTCGGTGCAGTTCAACATCGTCACCGTGCCCGGGATCCAGAACATGTTCTTCGGAGGCTCCGGATTGTTTCTCGCGGCGCTGACGGGACCGGGGAGGGTGTGGCTTCAGTCGATGAGCATGCAGCACCTCGCGCATGCGATCGCGGGTTACCTGCCGAAGGCAGGCTAGTTCAGGAGGATTTGGCGATGGCGAAGTACATGGTCACCGGCTCGTACACGGTGGATGGTCTGAAGGGTGTTTTGAAAGAGGGCGGCACCGGCCGGCGCAAGGCGGTCGAGGCGGCGCTCAAGGCGATCGGCGGCCATCTCGAGGCGCTCTATTTTGCGTTTGGCGAGCACGACGTGGTCACGATCGTCGACGTGCCCGACAACGTAACTGCGGCGACCCTTTCGATGGGCATCGCGGCGACCGGCACTGTTCGGACCAGGACGACGGTGCTGCTCACGCCCGAAGAGGTGGACCAAGCGACCAAGAAGACGCTTGCGTTCAGGCCCGCCGGCCAGTAGCGGAACAGTGGCGGACCGATGGCTGACATTCGATTGCTTCGGCACTCTGATCGACTGGCGCCATGGCATCCGCACCACGGGCGAGTTGCTGTTTCCAGGTCATGGTGCCGCGTTTCTCGACGCATACATCACGCTCGAGGCAGAGGTCGAGAGCGAAGGCTCGTTCAAGCGTTACCGCGCGGTGCTCACGGACACGACGCGCCGCGCGGCCAAGCAGTTGGCCCTCGACCTCAAGCCGGATGACGCGACCGCGCTGGTCTCGACCATCCCCTACTGGCCGCCCTTCGCCGATGTCGGGGCGGCCCTCACAGAGCTGCGCCGAGAGGGTTGGAAATTCGCGCTGCTCACCAACTGCGACCGCGACATAATCGCCCTCACCCAACGCAGGCTCCCCGCCAACTTCGATGCTGTCGTCACCGCTGAGGACGTTTCGGCCTACAAGCCCAGCCCAGCCCACTTCCGGCTGTTCCAGTCGACCTTTGGCCAGTCGGCCGACGCGTGGATCCACGTTGCCCAGAGCTACTTCCACGACATCCGGCCGACCCACGAGCTGGGCATCACGCGGATCTGGGTCAACCGGCAGGGCGAGCAATCGGATCCGTCGCTGGCCGACGCCGTGATCCGCGGACTGGATGAGCTGCCTGAGGCCGTATCCCGCCTAAGCAAAGTCCCCTAGGTCGACCCGCGCTCGGTAGACGCGGCGTGCCGGCCCTGATTGGACGAGGCTTCCATTCGTTTCACGCCGGACCGCAAGGTTGCCACCCGGCATCTGTACGGTGACGCTCTCGTCAACCAGGCCGCGGCGCATGCAAGCCGCTGCGACCGCGCTGGCGCTGGTACCTGAGGCGAGCGTGTAGCCGGCGCCCCGTTCCCAGATCTCCGCGCGCGCGCGCGCGCGATCCATGACCTCGCAGAGCTGGACGTTGGTCCGCTCGGGAAACGCCGGATGCCGCTCCAGGTGCGGCCCGAGCTCGAGGCATCGCTCCCTGGTCACCGGCTCGCCGAAGACGACGCAGTGGGGGTTGCCGACCGAAACGAGGACGGCTTCCACGCGACCGGCTGGGGTGTCGAGCGCTACCTGCTCCGGCTCGCCATCGAAGTCCGCTGGAAGGTCCGCGGCCCGGAAGGACGGGCGGCCGATGTCCAGCTCGGTGACGACCTCCGCCCCGCGCCTGGCCAGCACGCGCACCGCGTTCGAGCGGTCGGCGGTCCGCAGGGCGAAACGCTCCGGCGCGCCATGCTCGAGCACGGCATGCGCGGCCGCGATGCGCAGTCCGTTGCCGCTCTTCTGGGCTTCGGAGCGGTCTGGGTTGAAGATGCGCACGCTCAGCGCCTGGGGGTCGAAGGCGAGCAGGCCGTCCGAGCCGAGGCCGAGGTGGCGGTCGCAGAGGGTCGGGAGCAGCGCGACGACCTCGTCGAGCGGCCCGGGCAGGTCCAGGACCAGGTAGTCGTTGCCAAGCGCCTGGAACTTGAAGACGTCTATTTGCGACACCGTCGCAAATTGTGAGGAATTCGCCACGCTGTCCAGTGGTTGCCTAGAATTGATCGTCTAATGCGGGACCTCATCTGGCCTGCGCAGCGTCTGACTCACATCCCGGCCTGCTTCTGTAGCTAGCCCCGGCCGTTTGCTCGCGCCGTAAGTACGGCGCGCCCACTCGACCGCTTCTGTTCTTTGAACCGTTCGTTCGTTACCTGCATTTTTCTGGAGGATTTGGAATTGAGCTCACAAACACAGACCAAAGCTCTGGTGACCACGGAGTGGATCGCCGAGCACGCCAAGGACTCAGGCCTTCGCCTGGTCGAGGTCGACGTCGACCCGAGCGTCTATGAGAAAGGCCACATCGAGGGCGCAGTCGGCTGGAATTGGAAGCGCGACCTCCAGGATCAGCTGGCACGCGACATCGCGCCGAAAGAGGCGCTCGCCGACCTGCTCGGCCGCAGCGGCATCACGCCTGAAACCACCATCGTTCTCTACGGCGACAACAACAACTGGTTTGCCGCGTACGCCTACTGGGCGCTGAAGTACTACGGACACGACAAGGTCCAGCTGGTCGATGGCGGGCGCGTCAAATGGGAGAAGGAAGGCAGGCCGTACTCGACCGACGCCCCCTCGTATCCCGCGACGAGCTACCACTTCAAGACCTCGCCGAACGAGAAGATCCGCGCTTACCGCGAACAGGTGCTGGACAAGCTGGGCAAGGCGGCGCTCGTGGACGTCCGCTCGCCGAAGGAATACTCGGGCGAGCTGCTCGCGCCGGAGAACCTGCCCCAGGAGGGCGCCCAGCGCGGCGGCCACATCCCGACCGCGGCGAGCATCCCGTGGGCGACGGCCGTGAACGCCGAGGACGGGACCTTCAAGAGCACCGACGAGCTGAAAGACATCTACGGCGGCAAGGGCGTCGTCTCCGACAAAGAGGTGATCGCGTATTGCCGCATCGGCGAGCGGTCCGCGCACACGTGGTTCGTGCTGCACGAGCTGCTCGGCTATCCCGACGTGAAGAACTATGACGGCTCGTGGACGGAGTGGGGCAGCTCGATCCGGGTGCCCATCGAGAAGTGAGCATCCCGACGACAGTGGTCGACCACTCGGCGCTGAAGGTCAACCAGACCGGGATCGTCCTGACCGTGCTCGTGGCGTTCGTGGGCAGCGCGCTGTTCCAGCCGCTTCTCGCGTTGATCCCACTGCTCGCGCTCGTTCTTCTGCTCGGCACCTTTGCGCCGCAATACGCGCTCTTCAAACAGTTCTACTTCAAGGTCCTCAAGCCGCGCGGCATCGTCAAGCCGCGGCCGGTGCAGGACCGACCCCAGCCGCACAACTTTGCCCAGGGCATGGGCGGCGTTGTGCTTGCGATTGCGTCGATCTTTTTGATCCCGGTACCTGTGATCGGACTCGCGCTCTCCCTGCTGGTCGCTGTCCTCGCGTTCGTCAACGTGGCGTTCGGCTACTGCCTCGGCTGCCAGATCTTCTATCAGCTCGAGCGCAGGGGGGTTTTGAAGCCTTCGTGAGTGCGCAACTCTGGGCCCTCGCGGTGGCGGGTGCAGTGGTGCTCGCTGCCGCGGGCCTGGAGACTTTTCGCGCGCGCCGCGCCCGTAGATTGGCACTTGGAGCGACCGCCGCCTCCGCCCGCGACCCGTACATCCTCTATTTCACCGGCGAAAGCTGCACCGTCTGCCGCACACACCAGGAGCCCGCCCTCGCCAGGCTCGGCGACGTGCGCATCGACAAGGTCGACGCCATCGCGGAGCGCGGGCTGGCCGACCGGTTCCACGTTTACACGCTGCCGACGACGGTGGTCATGGCGGCTGACGGGAATGCCCTGCATGTGAACTACGGCTACGCGCCGGCGCCCAAGCTCCAGCGCCAGCTGGCCGAGGCCCGCGGGACCGCCCTGACAGCGACCGCTTAACAAGGTCGATATTCTGGCGACGTGATCCGTCGCCTCACGGTCGCGGCTCTTGTGCTTTTGTTGTCTGCGGCCTGCGCGCAAAACGGCCCATCGGCCGAGCACCACATCGTTCTCGGTGCGATCTATCCGCTTACCGGTCCGCAGGCGCAGGGCGGTCGCTCCGAGCTCGCGGGCGTGCGGGCCGCCCTTCGCGTCTCCGGCGCTGACGTTCGGTTGGAAGTGATCGACGCAACCACCCCGCAGGCGGCCGCGGCCGCCGTCGACACGCTCGTGGCGCGGTACCAGGTGCCGGCGATCCTCGGCACCTACGGCAGCACGCTTTCGGCAGCGGCGAGCGCACGCGCCGAGG
>Ga0137377_10000160_pt1 | contig 34688 bp, 31 predicted proteins | sample SagtaG_22_FD_104815 | JGI IMG/M metagenome (GOLD analysis project Ga0137377, IMG submission 104815) | Vadose zone soil microbial communities from Sagehorn Ranch, Mendocino, California, USA - Sage2_L_40_16 metaG | ecosystem: Environmental > Terrestrial > Soil > Vadose zone | place: USA... | reverse complement strand
TCGCCTGCCAATCGGCCTGGGGCCATGGCGCAACTATCAAAGCAGAGGCGGGCCATCGATCCTGGTGAGGCTCGCTGGTGCGATAGAGATACTGCCAGACCTCTTCGGTCAAAAAGGGCATGTACGGGTGTAGTAAGCGTATACTTTGATCCAGCACGGCACGTAGGATACCTACTGTAGCTCGTCTGGTTGATTCATCACCTTGCATCTGTACTTTGGCAATCTCCACGTACCAATCGCAGTAATCCGACCAGAAGAACTCATTGATCTGGCGACCTGCTTCACCAAGTTGGAACTCTTCAACAAGGCGTGTGACTTCACCAGTTAACTTAGCCAGGCGACTGAGAATCCAGCGATCCGCCAGTGTGGACGGCTGCACCCCGTCGATGGCGGGAATTCCGCCACCGATTTCGCTGGTTGTCATCAGCACGAAGCGTGAAGCATTCCAGATTTTGTTGGCGAAGTTCCGATTACCTATAATACGCTCAGGTACGAGCTTCATATCATTCCCGGGGCTGCTACTTGTGGCAAGCGTGAAGCGCAGCGCATCGGTACCGTACTGATCCATCACGTCGATCGGATCAACGACGTTATTCTTTGACTTGCTCATCTTCTCGCCCTTCGCATCTCGCACAAGGCCGTGCAGGTAGATGGTATGGAACGGAATTGTGCCCAGGAAGTGTATACCAGCCATCGCCATACGCGCTACCCAGAAGAAAATGATGTCATACCCGGTTTCCATCACTGAGGTAGGATAATAGCGCAACAGGTCTGGGGTCATTTCTGGCCAACCGAGCGTGCTGAAAGGCCAGAGCCATGAACTGAACCAGGTATCCAGCACATCTTCATCCTGGTGTATAGCGGTGCTATCGCAATGCAGGCAAACAGTTATATCCTCACGGCTAACTGTCATCTGACCGCAGTTGTCACAGTACCAGACAGGGATACGATGTCCCCACCAGAGCTGGCGCGAGATACACCAGTCATGGATGTTTTCTAGCCAGTCCATGTAAACTTTGTTGAAACGTTCAGGTACGATCTTCATCAGGCCGTACTTGACAGCTCCCATAGCTGGTGTTGCCAGTGGCGTCATCTTGACAAACCACTGCTTCGAAATCAGCGGCTCAAGCACGGTATCGCAGCGCTGGCAGTGACCCAGCGGCACCATATAGTCTTCTGTTTTCACAATCAGACCAAGTCGATTCAGTTCTTCCAGCAAATTTTTGCGAGCTTCATAGCGATCCTGTCCAGCAAAGGGACCGGCTTCCTCAGTCATTGTTGCATCAAAATCGATGACCTGCACAAAGGGGAGATTATGGCGTATGCCAATCTCAAAGTCCACTGGATCATGGGCGGGAGTTACTTTCACAGCTCCAGTACCAAAAGTGGGATCCACGGCTTCATCTGCAATAATTGGTATTTCGCGGCCAATGACGGGTAAGATAGCCCATCGACCAACCAGGTCTTTGTAGCGAGGATCCTTAGGATTGACGGCCACAGCAGTATCACCCAGGATTGTCTCTGGGCGTGTAGTGGCAACGCCGATATATTCGGTGTCCTCATTAGCGGGCGCAATAAATTGGGCCCCTACAGGCTTCAAAGGATAGCGCACGTACGTGAGAGTATCCTGGGTATCGACATGATTGACCTCAAGGTCTGACAGCGCGCTCATACAGCGTGGACACCAGTTGATGATACGTTCGCCACGATAGACCAATCCTTCTTCATAGAGGCGCACGAAGACTTCACGCACGGCTTTCGATAGTCCTTCGTCCAGTGTGAAGCGTTCGCGAGACCAATCGCAGGAGGCTCCCAGGCGGCGATGCTGATCTTGGATGCGGCTCTTGTACTGGTTCACCCATTGCCAGACGCGCTCGAGAAAGGCTTCACGGCCAATCGCATAGCGATCTGTGCCTTCTTGTGCCAGCAGTCGCTCAACAACCGCCTGGGTAGCAATACCCGCGTGATCTTCGCCGGGAACCCAAAGCGTGTCATCACCTTTCATTCGGTGATAGCGAATAAGAATATCTTCGATAGTGGCAGTAATTGCATGACCCAGGTGTAGCGCACCGGTCACGTTAGGTGGTGGCATGCTAATTACGAACGTTGGGCGAGTGGTATCACCACCCGGTTTGAAGTAGCCACCTTCTTCCCAAAAACGGTACCATTTACCTTCAACGGCCTGGGGTTCGTAGGCTTTGGGTAAGGATGAAATTATTTGCTTCTCCTGCTCGATCATATCCCCTCCAAGTACAATTTTTACGGCAAATGAAATTACGCATAGAAAAAGCCCTTCCCGCCAAGGACGAGAGAGGGCATTACTTTACTCGTGGTACCACCTTGTTTCGATCAATTCCCCAGGAAAATTGATCCTCAAAGGCGCAATAACGGGCGCTCCCGTAGAAATTGCAGTATCCAGACTCCCAGGCGACCTTCAGCACATCTGCTCCGAGGAAGACTTGCAGCCTCTTTGGTCTTCCCTCTCTCGCGGAGTATGCGCTTACTCCTCCTGCTCACCGTCACCTATTTGCTGGTTATAGTCTACCGGGTAAGCAGCAGGATGTCAAGAGCTTAAGACATCTGTTCACGTCTTCTTGAGCGGGGGTAACGAGAACAGCCTGTCAGCGATCAAATCACCTTGAAAGCTAAAGGGATTCAAACCTTTGATCGCACTGGTATCGATGGTGATTTGCACGGTAGGGATATATCCACCCTGCTTCTGTACTAGTATCGAGTAGGGTGACTGACCAGAAATATTCTTCATGGCGTGTGGCACATACCATTGAAGAGTGATTGTTGAACTACAATTCTTGGGCGTCAACGTCAAACCACCCCACATGGCGCGTCCAGGCAGGTCGGTGGTAAGTTCTGTAGGAGGCCCTAGACTATCAACAGGCCAATAATCGCCGAGTCCACGTAGACCAAGGGAGTAGTTGCCTTTGGGACAATAACGGGCATCACTTGGGAAAGATGTAGCATATTGCGTACACGGATTCGGCTGACTTCCTGTTCCTTCAGGAAGAGGGGGATTTCCCTTTCCACCCGTAGGCTTAGGGACAGCATTGGAATTACAACATGAGTTCCCAGTAGCCCCAGTCGTATTGACGCCTCCAGTACCTGTTTGATCTGATGCTGGAGTCAGACAATGTCCACTATCGAACCCATCTCCACCCAGGAATTGAGCATCCGCGGGAGCGTAGACACGTATATAATCAGCATAGGTATCGTACCCATAGACGGGGCCAGTTTGCTTATAATCTAGTGTAATTGTCAGGTTGTGGTATGCTCCGCCCTGCGGATCGAACGAAATGTTATCCTGCTCCCTCGTATGCACATACTGACTTGCTTTGCTGATGCTGATGTTCGATTGCACAACCATAAAGCCATCTTGCTTAGAAAAGGTATCCATCGCACCACTATAGCCATGTTGGATCATCCAACTTTCAGCAAGGGGATTGGCGAAGTAGATCTCCAAGTCACGTGACTGGATATCCTTGATAGCATTTTGCATAACCTTCACAAGCTCTTTCACTTTCAGTTGACGAACTCTTTCAAGCAGCAGTCTACCAAGGAGAGAAGTGAAAGCCTTTCGAGTGGCTGCATTGTTAGTACCAGTTTTCTGCCTCTCTAACCTAATGGCTCCAAAGTCTTGCTGATAGTAGTGGAGCTTATCTTCCAGGTTCTGCGCGGTAATAGTTTCATTATATTGCGGTACTTTTATCGGCCCAATCACATTCAGAATATGAGCAATGACCGTAGGTGTCAAAACAATATTACCATCAACAGGTCCACCTCCTTCTTCCTGGAAGACCTGCATAGCCAGTCTTGCGGTAGTAGGAAAGTCTCCAGAAAGGTTGGCGTCTCGTAGCCCCCAGTAACCAAACTTCATCCAACTACGATATTCTGGCGGAGCCTGACGACCTAATTCTACGCCGTTGCCATTGTAGTCGAGTTCGGTCACATCTTGCAGCGAAAAAGGAGCCATACGCCCATTTTGAATGGTAAGAACTCCGTACAATCCCGTAAAACCTCCGCCAGGGCGGAGTTCACCACTATCCATCGTCTGCACGAGGAAGTGACGTGCATGATCAACACCGAGTAACCATGAAACGATCCCTACTAAACCCTGGCCCTGCGTAATCAAGTCTTGCGCTTTGGGCATCAGGGCCAGTACAGAGGCAAGCTCCTTTTTCTGTGTATCGCTTATTGGTAAATCCTTTAGTGATACCTGGCTCATCTGCAAACGTATGTCATTAATGTAGTATTGGGCATGGATCATGACACCCTCGGCATTTGAGATATCTGTTACTGAGATGAGTGGCTTCGCGGTCCCACTGGCAAGAGGAGAACCATGAATAATGTTAGCGCCAAGAAGTGCAACGCCCACTAGTTCTCTACCCATACGTGACACATCTATTCCGACTTGGACGAGGCGTTGAGCCATGTCGAGCTTGCTACTATATTGGGGAGCAAATTGCTGAATTGCCGACTGTACATCGGACCGATTCACAAGTTGCTGTAACTGTATAAAGTCACTTTCCGCCTTGCTAAACTCAGATTGGGCTTGTTGCAACTTCGGCGCATCAAGCGCTGCCGTAGGATCACTTTTAGATATGGGGAGTAGATTTTTCACCGTGAGCAAATGATTGACACCATTCAGGGCAACACTGCGAATCGAGTTGTAAGTGCTATACGCAGCCAAGCCGGTACCGAGGGGTAGGAATATCACAAACATCAGAGCAGCCACAACAACTGTAGCCACAATACTACGGAACCGCCCGCGCCTGCGCCGATTCTGCACATCTCGTATCCAGCGTTTGTGTATCGAACGCCGTGTATGAGCTACTTTTTTAACATCGACCCGCTTTTGCCTCTTGCCATAAAGTGGTAAAACCGCCGGAATCAGGCTCTCACGGACAACAACCTGCGTCCTGGAGTTGCCAGATATGGAAGCAACAGAAGGCGCTGCTATAGCAGCATCACTCCTGCTTATCTCAGACTTCTCTTCTTTACTATCTACGACTTTTGCCGTCTCGTCTTCAGCAACTGCTTCTTCTAGCTCAGAATCAGCACTAGTTAGTAGTTCCTGTCCTTCTTCTGCAGCAATCGTCATCAACTCAGGAGCAAAATTTGCTGACTCTGCTACCTCAACTTCGATAACCCTATCTTCTCCATTAGCAGCCGCTATACTTGATACCCCGGCAAGACGTGCTTGATGGTGGTCATGCCCGTTTAAGGAAGCAGAGGCGATGGTCTCGACAGGTTCGGCGGCAGGGGAAATCTCGATTGCGTGACGTTTTGCCGTATCTTCATCATCTTCAATAAACTTATTTTTATCTTCTAAAGAAGACCTATCAGATTCGCAAAGCACAGGATTTAAAACTTCTTCAGAAATTGCTTTTTTAGGAGCTTCCGATATCTCTTGTGCCGGAGCCTCTTCTTCTTGAGAAGAAGCAGGCTGAGGTGAATGGTCAATAACAAATGCGCCCGGCACCAATGCACGATAGCCCCACAGGGTTCCATCCTCGTGTTGCATTAAACACTGTTCAACCAGTCTCATCAGAATTTCTGAGGAGAGATGATGTCGAAGCGTTATTATTTCTATGGAATCATCAGTTGTAAAGTAGTCTTCAATAGCATTTTTGCGTTTATGATAACGTTTTTGTCCTCTCGTACTCAGCCTGGTGATATCTGGCTCTGCCCACGAGGAAATATCGCGCCTTCGAGCAGGTATTGCCGGAGAAATGTCCACTCGTACACTGGACAAGATGCACCTCCGTATTATAAGTAATAAGAAATCGAATACTTGTTCAGAACGTCGTAATATGCACCAAAATACCCATGACGTCATTATTTAGAAGGAAAGGACATGTATCTATACATCCACTCCAAATGCAACGTAACCCTCTCAAAACTACTCCCTACCTGTTTGTAGCCTATAATCAGGCCCAAAGTCAAGTGAAATACTTCACAAAATGGTCTTCCCCCAAAAGAATGACGTAGCAAATACTAACTTTATTGCAAGCTTATCAAAAAGTCCCTGTATATTATACGATTGGTAATACGAATTGATTACAGAGGAACCGAAAGATATCTGTCTTCTAACCTCTACCCAATTGATAACGTACATGTTATGCTAGAGAATAATGAAATGAAAGGGTTTTGAATGAGTAGAAAAACGCCAAAAATCCATCGATTTTCGCAAGCTGTACGCTTTGTGCGTGTGTCGCGCTTATTGCTGTGGACCATCTGGGTCATCTACCGCGAACGCCGCCGGGTCTTACGTGCGCATGCCAAAGGCCAAGACGAGGTCCAGCCAAACATCGAAGTCTTGATCAAGGTGCTGGTCGCTTTTCGTCAAACAGCGATCAAGCTTGGGGTCTTGATGATTAAGCTGGGACAGTTCCTCAGTTCGCGTGCCGATCTGTTACCCGAGCAGGCACTGGCAGTCCTGGCCTCTCTCCAGGATGAGGTACCTGCAGAACCATTCAGTCATATTGTCAACGTCATCGAAGCGGAACTGGGCAAACCGGTCGAGCAGATTTTCAGCGTGTTAGAACGCAAAGCGACTGCAGCCGCCTCCCTTGGACAGGTGCATAAAGCGGTGCTCGCCTCCACCGGTGCGGAGGTGGCTGTCAAAGTGCAACGGCCCAACATCGAGCAACTGGTGCGCATGGACCTCAACTCGCTCAAGTTCGTGATCCGGGTGCTTATGCGCTTGGTTGACACCGGCAACTTTATTGATCTGATGGGCGTGTATCGTGAATTTGAACGCACCGTGTATGAGGAGATTGACTACATTACCGAAGCCGCCAACTGTCAACGCTTCCAGGAGATGTTCAAGGACGACCCAACCATCTACATTCCAGGGGTGTATGAAGAGTATACCTCACGTCGTGTACTGGTCCTCGAGTGGATCAACGGCATCAAAATCAACGATTATGCGGCGCTAGAGGCCGAGGGCATTGACCGGCTTGAAGTAGCGAATCGCACCGTGCAAGCGTACTTTTACCAGTTCTTTGAAGAGGGCTTCTTCCATGCAGACCCGCACCCAGGAAACATCTTTGTGAAACGAGGCATGCCAGGCATTGGTCCAATCATCGAATTCGTCGATTTTGGCATGGTGGGCTCACTGACGCAAAGCATGATGCAAGCCATGAAAGACCTGTTTCTGAGTTTTGTGACACGTGATTCAGGAACGATGGTTCAGGCCTTGTCTCAGCTCGGGTTTATCGGCGACGGAGCCAATATGGCTGCGATTGAGCGCGGCCTGTCACTCTTACTCGAGCAGTTTTACGGCATGACCCTGGGCCAGGCGCGCGACCTGGATATTCCCGAAGTGGTCGAGGATGTCGGGAAACTCTTGTATGGTCAACCTTTCCAAATTCCGGCACAATTCGCCTTTACTGGACGAGCGATTAGCACCCTGGTGGGTGTCTCGACAGGACTGGCGCCTGATTTTAATTTCATCGATGTGGCAGCACCCTATGCGCGCAAGTTCATGGGGATCGATGCAGAGGCCATTGGACGGGCCATCCAGCAGCTCGTGCGCCAGTTCGTCGAAACCATGAATACGCTCTTGAAAATGCCAGGTTCAATTGAGCGGATTCTCAGCAAGCTCGAGGCAGGGCAGTTCGTGATTAATCTGGGTGGAGATATCGGCATCGGTGCAACAGCCTTTCGCAGGCGTGAAAGCAATAGCGCTAACACCGCATTCCCCATAGCGTTATCGTTGATGTTTTTGGGATGTCTAGCTGCAGCCGCCTTCTTCTTGTATGATCACGACCCAATCTTGTCATTTGTTACACTGGGCCTGGCCGCAATATTGGGACTGAGATTGTTTTTAAGGTTTTGAGGTAGGAGTAGAGCTAAGCAGTTGGTCTCACCAACGCCCACCTATCATGCTCCAACCTCTCCACTAATCCTTCTCGCTCCAATTTGATGAGATGTGCCTCTACCGTCCACGCCGCGATTGGATGCAGCTTTGGATCTACATCGACATAAATTAGAGGTACCATCTCAGGGATGGTACCTCCGGGGGGCAGCACTTCCAGAGTCTGGAGCACCTGCTGTTCACGCAGCATCCGGTGGGCTATATATTCCGCGATTTTCGCCTGCGCATCAGCAATAGTCGGACCATGTGCAGGCACAATCTCGGATATTTCTACCTCTTGCAACCGCTTAAGCGAGTTCAAGTAATCAAGCATGTCACCATCCGGTGGTGCAATTACATTGGTGGTGATGCCCGAGATGAGATCACCTGCAAAGAGTGTATGTTGCTTTACCAACAGAAAGCTGAGATGATCAAAGCGATGGCCGGGCGTATGCAGGGACTGCAAGGTATCATCTCCTGCTAGAAATGTTACCCCGTCAGCGATTTCCTCATCAGCCATGGGTACACCCTGCCGACTGAAAGCGGAGATAGAGGCGCCCAGACGATTGCGCAGCGCGATGGCTCCCCCAATATGGTCAGGATGCCCATGCGTGATGAGAATGCGCTGAATACCTCCACGCTCTGCTCCAGCTTGCACGATGGCATCAAGGTAGGCAGTATCGTCAACTGCAGGATCTATGATCAGCGCACCTTCGTCTCCGCCACCAAGAATAATGGTATTCGTGCCTGGTCCTGTCATAATCGAGGGATTGGGGGCCAGGATGACTGTATATGGTTTCATAAGCGTTCTCCAGAAATAGTCAAGGTTCTCTCCCAGATGTTTTCAGTGTTTGGATTAGGCCACCCCACTCCGAAGAGGATAAGAAACAATGTGGGGACACTCCACACCCCGCTTAGGGCAGCTGCCCCTAAGAACCCTGCTTCGTCATATGCTCAGGTACCTCCCAGGTGTTGTCAGTATCTTCTTCAAGAAACACACGAGTTTTGCCACTCTCCTGGATTAAGACAGGTATTCGAGTCGGTACGCAATGCGTAGCTGTAGATTCCAGGGCTTCTTTCAGACTACCAAACGCCGCCAGTTCGCGCAACTGGTAAATGGTGGCAAAGACCAAGGGAAATTCCTTGCGTTCAAAGCGAGCCAGGGCTTCGGTGGGTGAAATCCAAATGCCTTCGCTTGTCTCCAGGCGATCATGCGCAGCCTTCTGTTCACCAGGGGCAGTTGCAAGAAAAAAGTGAGTGTCGAAACGTTTGGGCATCCCTACCGGCGTAATCCAGTGAGCGAAGTAATCCAGGAGATTGGTTGCCAGGGTAAGATGCTCTGCGCGTGTCATCTCTACCAGCGAACCCTGTCGTTCATGGAAAGCTTTTCGGTACGCATCGAAGCGGTCAACCTCCTGATCGGTGATTGCCAGTAACTGTTCAGCACGAGAGGCAAGAAGGATACCAGCTTCCTCAAAAAGTTCACGAATTGCAGCAGCCCTTAACCCACTACCAAGCGCAGTGCGCCCTTCGGGATCCCCGGCAGATGATGCTACAGGCTTACATATACCTTCTACAAGCTCGGCAGCACGATCATCTTTCGAGACGGAACCACCGGGAAAAACGTACACATCAGGCATAAAATCACTCTGGATGACACGCCGCACCATAAAAACTTCTATTGCCTGGTCCGAAGCGTTATCACGTAGTAATATTACTGCTGAGGCGAGGCGAGGCTCAATTGCCATATAGCATTTCTCCGTTCCTATCTTGCCTTGCGGACGTCAGGCAATATTTACCGGATGCCAGATTATTCTGTACTATTGTATACTACCATATAGTTATCTGGGGCAAATAGGGCACGCGTACCAATTCTATACACAAAGGGAGACTTGCATGAAACTTGCCAGCTTTTCCACCAAAGCTATCCCAAAGATCCGCGTAGGTATTGTTCTGAACAATGAGATTATCGATGTTGACCTTGCAGCACGAGCACTAAACATCATTCCGCATGAACAGATACTCGATCTACTCGACCATTATGAGCAAGGGATGCGCGAAGTACAGGTAATTCTAGACAAAGCGGCAGGTCGCCGCTTTAGTGAAGTCAAGACTTTTACCGGGATTGGCGTGGTACATGACCTATCTGAAGTGCAACTCGCTGCTCCCATTCCTCGTCCACGCAAAAATATCATGTGCCTCGCTGGAATTATGCCGAACACGCGAAAGAAACAGCGCTAATACGTGGGCAAGAGACTAAAGCGCCGGAATATCCCGTCATATTTACAAAGGCACCTACCACCGTCAATGGCCCCTTTGGAACCATCATCATCGATCCAACGGTTTCTGAAGAGATTGACTGGGAAGCCGAGCTGGCAGTAATAATCGGTAAAGGAGGCAAGAATATACCAGAAAAGGACGCTTTGTCCCATATCTTTGGATATACTGTACTCAACGATGTCTCCGCGCGTGACCTCCAATCGCGGCATAAGCAGTTTTTTAAAGGGAAGAGCATTGACGGTTACTGCCCAATGGGTCCTTGGATTGTCACTGCTGATGAGATCACAGATCCACAACAACTAACAGTGAGATTGCGTGTGAATGGTATTACAAAGCAAGAGGGAAATACCAGCATGATGATTTTTCCCATTCACACGATAATCGCCATCCTTTCAAAGGGCATGACGTTAGAGCCAGGCGACATCATCGCGACAGGAACACCCAGTGGTGTCGGGTTTGCACGAAATCCGCCCGAATTTCTCAAGGCTGGGGATGTGATGGAAACACAGATTGAGGGTATCGGCACAATGAGAAATGTTGTTGTGAATGTATATTCAAAGAAGGAGCATTAGCATCGTGGAAGCCTTCGAACTCACCTATCTAATTGATCAGCAAAACCAATTGGGACAGGATTACCTAGAATTTCTACGCGTCTCATCGCTTAGCGCTGGTCTATACATGTTGCCAGCAGGTGCAGTCGATATGCAGGAACCACATACTGAAGATGAAGTCTACTATGTTATTAATGGACGAGCTTTCATTCAGGTAGGCCAAGAGAGCCGCCCAGTTGAAGCAGGAACACTGGTATTTGTAAAAGCAAATATTGAACACCACTTTCACACGATCACAGAGGATTTGAGAGTGCTGGTCATCTTCGCTCCTGCAGAGCAATCATAATCAAAACGAGAGAGGTCTCACACTCGCACTTCCTCACGAACCCAGGTTGGCATGACCCCCCAGAGATTGAGCGCGGTGGGACGCGAGTGCCATAGGCGTGGCGGTGTTGTCACATCGTGGTCATAGTATTGTTGAAGCTCCGCCGAGAGTTCGATATGCACGCCTTCGATGTCAGCAAAGCGCAAGAACAGGTCGTTCCCAGCACCATGACGACCAGGCCCCCACAGGATCGGTGTCTGCTGACGACTCAAATAATCAGCCCATGCCAATAATTCCGGGCCAGCAGGAATACTATAGCCGATATGATCGATTTCCGGTTTCCCTCTCATGAGAATGAGAGTGTGATGATCGCTATTACAACGGAGCCAGACGCATTCACGCAACAACCAGTCGGAAATATCGAAACCCAGAGCTTCGGTATAGAAATCAACCATGGCCTCCAAATGTAAAGTGTAGATCGCCAGATGTTGCAAAGCATGCGGATGGAGGCGTGTTCGCCGACCCTCGCTACTGGCAGGAGGAAGTGTCAGCGAATCATCGGGTGTGACTGATATTTCAATACGGTTCCCATCATGATCATTAAACCAGAGCGTGTCACCTATCTCTGGATTTCCGTCACGTGGTTCCCATGCCAGTTCGATACCAGCCTGATTGAGGCGGGCAGCTAAAGCAGCGAGTTCAGCATCTGTATCAACTTCAAAGGCGATATGGTGGAGGTGAGTGCGCTGGACGGGGCCACGTCCATTACTTGCGGCAGTCCGTGTTTCGTTAAATAATCCCAAGCAGTGGTGTTCATCACCCAGGGATAGATAGGTGTTCGCATCTTCAAATTCAGCATCCTGGTCTGTTGAAATGATTTCGGTGGCCCGCAGATTAAATCCCAACACCTGACGGTAAAATCGTGTCTGGGCTGCCACGTCCGTTGCCCACAAGCCAACATGGGCCAACTGTTTCACTCGAACCTTTTGAATCTGCTGCTCACTCATAGTTACCTCCTGGTATACAGCGCATGTTTCGTTTATTCACATCTATTAACGTGTATCATACACAGGCATACCAAGGGGGTCAACGATATTACCCGAAGGTCATGTACTTTACTCTTCCTCAACCCGTTCCACTTCTACTCTTATTTTGTTGCCTCGTAACGCATTAGCAGCAGGCGTATACGCGGGAGGGTCCCACTCGAAAGAAATTTTCTGGCGTTTAATGGGAACATCGGCGTGCAGTTTGTCCCAGCGATCCTCACGAGCCATCATCACTTGCACATGTTGTTCATCCACCTCAAGACGGCGGGAGATCACGGCGAGCAGATCAGCCTTAATCTGTTCCAGCAATTCAGGATTCACTTTGAGACGATCATGGGCCAGCACGACTTTCAAGCGTTCTTTAGCCACTTCGCCAGGGGTGGGCTTCTTGCGACCCGTTATAAAATCAAATACACCCATATTTACCGCCTGCCTTCTTAAGGATCGCTACGAACGTACACGCTTCTCAGTCATCGCCGGACCAAATCCAATCAGGCGTCTTAAGCGTTCCATAAATGTTGGCGCTTCTACGACTTCATCCAGAGGGACTTCCTCACCAATAATGCGCTGAGCAGCGTTGATGTATGCGTGTCCGGCCAATGAGCGTTTTTCGTAGACTATTGGTTCGCCTTTATTGATTGCTACGATGATCATTTCATCTTCAGGAACGATGCCTACTAAATCGATGCCTAAAACTTCCAATACATCGGCCACATCCATCATATCTCCACGCTTTACCATTTCGGGACGCAGGCGATTGAGTATCAGTCGTGGCTCCGGCTTACCCGCAGCCTCAACTAGCCCAATAATGCGGTCTGCATCACGCACTGAGGCCATTTCGGGGTTCGCAACAATGATGATCTCATCAGCGCCAACAATCGCATTACGGAAACCCTGCTCAATACCTGCGGGAGAATCAATCAGGACGAAATCAAACTCCTGGCGCAATTGCTGACAAAGTTGCTCCATCTGGATACTATTCACAGCATTTTTGTCGCGGGTTTGGGCTGCAGGCAGCAAATAAAGTTCAGGCAGGCGCTTGTCCTTGATCAATGCCTGTCGTAAACGGCACTGCCCCTCCACAACATCGACAAGATCATAGACAATGCGATTCTCCAATCCCAGTACAGCATCAAGGTTCCGCAGGCCGATATCTGAGTCTACAACTGCTACCTTTTTGCCCTGCATTGCAAGGGCTGTTCCCAAATTCGCAGTGGTCGTGGTTTTGCCAACACCACCTTTGCCTGAAGTGATGGTAAGCACCCGACTATCCATAAACATCTCCATGAAAAGCAACTGTTCAATATTCTCTTTTGTACAGGCTAGATTTATCTTGCCCCTACAATAGGTAAACGTTTTGCATACTATTTTCGCGCCGGGCGACCGTTGATCCAAGCTTCGACAACAATCTGCCCGTTCTTGATCGTCGCAAACTCTGGACGCGCCTGCACCTGGAATCCATCGGGCGGACGTGAGAGCAGGTGGGCGATGCGTAACTGTACCGGGGCAAACAATAGTGAGCAAACAATGGCGTTCTCATTATCTGGATACCCTGCATGAACCATACCACGTAAAACTCCCCAGACTATGATATCCCCGCTTGCGACAATCTCCGCGCCCGGGTTCACATCACCCAGGACAACTATATTGCTGGCATGGTGGACTGCCTGGCCTGAACGTACGGTACGCCGTAACAAAAGGGTGTCATCCGAATCTCGCGGATCAAGTTGAAATACCTGTGCCTGTGTTTGTTCGCTCGTTATCTGTGTAGCAATAGATGGATCAATACCAATGTTGGAAGAAGTAACCTCGCGCTTGTTGTGTATGGCTGTCGAAGATTGTTCCAGCGAGGTTACCGACATCTGATAATTCGCCAGCAAAGCTTCAAGTTGAGTACGCTCACTCATGCGAAGGTTTCGGCGAGTGGTGTCAAGGGCGAGCGAAGCGCCACGGAAGAAACCAGGAGCCTCTGAAAGTCTGTGTGATAGGGCATTGAGTAATTCACTGAAAGGGGTTTCTGGCTCCAGGGTTAAAAGCAGACCATTGCGTGTGCCTTTGATTGCAATATATCCATGCACTGACTGCTTCTCCTCCCTTTCCAGATTGCTTTGCGCTTCGGATATGTTATTTGCCGAAGTGTCCTCCATACCCATGTTTTGACTATCCATCCTGTTACTGGATAAAGGGCCTAATAATGATATTTCAAGTTGACTCTCAAGCGTCTTACATCAACATCAAGTATAAGCTTCCAAGCAATAAAACGCAATAGTTTTAGGTATTCTGTCCGAATCCGCGTCTCTTGCAGTTGCCTTCGAATGTGCGTACAATATCGCCAGTACAATAAATGGATAGGAAGTTTTCTTAATGGCCGATTTCATGAATTTTCCCACGCTGCGCGAACGAATTTTGACCTGTGGAAATACGACCATTGGCGTAATCCCCGATATTTGCCTCATCTCTCATTTTCAGGTTGAATCCTGGCAGGTATTATACCGGCCCACGGAGACGGGCAATGTCAAGCGTTGGGGCCTGCCATTGATGATACCCAACTTCTCCCGGCTCAAGAACGACATCTTCAAAGAAAAAGGGACCACTCTTCCCGTCCATGGCTTCGGGCGTAACTTGCCATGGACAGTCATTGAGATGGATAACACACACCTTGTGATGCAATTAACCAGCAGTGAGGCAACACTCAATGACTTTCCGTATGAGTTCAAATTCATAGCGAACATTGCGGTTGACGAGGAGACGCTGACGTATACACTGACGATAGAGAATCGCAGTAACGAAGATATGCCCATAGCGCCTGGCTTTCATCCTTATTTTACTGTTGCTCAATCAGAGAAGGGGGACCTGGTCAGCGATGGCCCGCCGGGATTCGACGCACAAGCCTTTGACTGGGTTGAGCGTATATCTGACAACCCTTACCCATTCCCACACCATGTCACTATACGATTTCCTGCAGGGGGCACATTGACAATTGCAGAGATACCACAGGACGGCAAGTACACACTGTCAAATATGCAGGTCTGGTCTGAGCCACCAACCAAACCCGATCACGATTTCATCTGTTTTGAGCCAACTGTGGGAAGTGAGGACGCGCTCAATCGACCTGCCGACCGCCTGACTATTGAACCACAAAGCTCGAGACAGATCGTACTGCAATTGCAAGCGAAACCCTGGTAGGGATCCGATTTATCGCACCCGCCTAACTACTCGAGGCATTCTTCAAGATGATAGGCGCGATGAATCTTGTCGCATTCTGCGTGCATTTCAAACGTCCATAAGATATAATAAAGTAATGGCCCACATACCTTCCTACTTACAATAGTAGAGAGATGGAAGCCCGCACGATTTCTTTATGTGAGTCGGGGTCAGAAAGCAGAGTTCGTCTTTTATGGAGAAACAACCAGCCAACGTACTTTGGCTACAAAATAATAACAATTCGCCTCAACGGCAACAAAATCAACTACGCCCAGGCCCCGGCGGTCGCCAAAATGGGCAGCCACCGCAAAAAGGCATATCGCCTCTCAATCGCTGGTTGCTCGTAATCGTACTCATGATGCTTGGCATATTCCTCTACCAATTTTTTAACAACAATAGCAACTCGAATATGCCGCCACGCGATGAGCTTAACTACAGCGATTTTTACAATCAGATCAACGCGGGCAATATCAAATCTATAACTATCATCGGGACGTCCGATATCACAGGATTCTTTTGCCAATCAGTGACGACATCAAATGGGAATTTTAACCAATTCCACGTAGTACAACTGCCGAATGGGGATCCGAATCTTGTGCCAATACTCACTGATCCCCAAAACAAGGGTTATAGCAAACCCAAGTGCGCAGATCGCACCACTGTGATTACCCAGACAGCCCAGGACAACAGTTTCTGGCTGAATATCTTGATTACCTTTCTTCCCTGGGTATTCTTAATTGCCATCTTCATCTTCATCAGCCGCCGCGCAACACAAGGGCAACAGGGCATTTTCAGTTTCGGCAAGAGTCGTGCCAAGCTCATTCTCGAAGATCGCCCCAGCACAACGTTTGCCGATGTGGCAGGTGTAGACGAAGCCAAGTATGATCTGGAAGAAGTGGTTGAGTTCTTGAAGACACCGCTGAAGTTTCAGCGCCTGGGTGGTAAGATTCCACGCGGTGTACTGCTAGTAGGCCCTCCGGGCACAGGCAAAACTCTGCTAGCACGAGCCGTTGCCGGTGAGGCTGGCGTCCCATTCTTCTCAATGTCCGGCTCGGAGTTCGTCGAAGTGCTGGTAGGTGTTGGCGCCAGTCGCGTGCGCGATCTCTTCGACCAGGCGAAGAAAGCAGCCCCCAGTATCATTTTCATCGATGAGATCGACGCGGTCGGACGACAGCGAGGCTCAAGTATCAACACCAACGACGAGCGCGAACAGACGCTCAACCAATTACTGGTAGAAATGGATGGCTTCGATACACGCCAGGCAATTGTGGTCATAGGCGCTACCAACCGCCCCGATGGACTTGACATAGCGCTGTTGCGTCCAGGCCGCTTTGACCGGCGTGTGACGGTAGATCGACCAGACTGGAATGGTCGATTAGCTATTCTCAAAATTCATTCACGAGAGGTACCTTTGGGTCCTGATGTAGACCTTGTTACCATAGCACGATCCACAGTGGGAATGGTAGGAGCTGACCTGGCAAACCTGGTAAATGAAGCAGCACTACTGGCAGCACGTCGCAACCAGGATTATGTCACACAGAAGGATTTTGAGGAAGCATTAGATAAAATTCTTATCGGCGCAGAGCGCCCATTAGTCCTGAGTGACGAGGACCTGAACATCATTGCATACCACGAGGGAGGGCACGCTCTGACGGGTCTGCTTTCAGAACATGCTGATCCAGTAACCAAGGTTACGATTGTGCCGCGTGGACAGGCATTAGGCATCACTATTTCAACACCCCTAGATGATCGTTACAACTATTCGAAAGAGTATTTGCTTACACAAATTGTGACTGCGCTGGGGGGAAGAGCGGCTGAACAGATAGCTATCGGGCACATCACGACGGGCGCGGAGAATGATCTCCAACGCGTGACAGCAATTGCTCGTCAGATGGTTACACGCTGGGGCATGAGCGAACGCGTGGGGACAGTCTCATTCAGTGAACGCCCTACTCCATTTCTGGGTGGCGGCGATACCGGAGCGCCTGGTGACTATAGTGAGACAACCGCAGAGTTAATTGACGAAGAAGTTGATCGCATTGTGCGCATGTGTTACAATCGCGCACTGGAACTTCTGACAACACACCGCGCAGCGCTTGACCGTATTGCACAGGAACTACGCCGTCAGGAAACAATCGATGCACATCAGCTTCGACAGATTCTGGAGGAGACGGGAACACCCCTAGCGGTGCCAGAAATTTCTCCAATGGGCGTACCACATGAAATCGTGCCGCCGCCGCCAACTGAGCTTCCTCTGCCACCAGAAAATCAATAATTCGTCCGTCTCATATGCGAGCTCTACGGTTCATTCTGCTCAAAGAAGTTTCGTAACGCTGGATAATCCTTCATTATCGTATTGACCACATCGGGAGCAAGAGGTAGAAACGTCCCATACGCTTCTGCCAAGACAATACTCTCGTCATCAGCCAGAGTTAGAACACCCGAGGCCTGAAGCATACGCCGTCGCTCTGTATCCAACGTAGCGCGTACCCTTAACAGTGGTCCATAGGGTACATAGTGGCGATAACGTATTTCCAGGCGGCCTGTCATAGTCCACTCCTGGTTGCTGCCTAGTAGGGAAGTACGCCCGAGGGCTTCATCGAGCACAGCAGCTACGATACCACCATGAATAACTCCCGGGAAGCCCTGGTGTTCCTCACGCGGCTGAAAGTCAGCTACAATAGCATTTTGATCCAGTTGAAAAACAAGGTGCAAGCCATAGGGATTACGTTGTCCACAAACAAAACAACGTTGATAGTTGGTTGTGTCGTTCAGTTCCATATTCAATGTTCCAATTATGATGTACTACCTCTGCGTTCAGCGATTAGTTGCGGTGCTGGCAATGATACATGTCAACGCTCAAAAGCAGATGAATATTAAGGATTCTAACAAATGGAAAGTTCCTATTGCAAATGAGGAGCATATATCTTCATTGCCACAAAAAAGCTTACATCACAAATTGATATATGGTAGTGCTCGAATGTGGTTACGTCACGAATTTTATGATATAGTTAGGAGGATACCATATCAGCGTGAAATCAGGCGTACACTGCAAGCAACGGATGTTGAGACCTATCCCTAAACGCCAGTGGGTGGCACACGTCAACTATCATAGTTATAAAGCGAGGTAAATATCATGGCCAAAAAAGCAAGCGCCAATTCATCTTCCCCTGTTGCTGCTGTTGATGAACAGAAGAGGCGGAAGAAACAAGCCAAACGAGAAGCCAAATTGATGTTGGAAATCGAGGAAACCAAAGCGACTGTGCAGAGTGCTGAGAAGAAACTTGCTAAAGCGCAGACACGCCTTGAGGCACGAACTGCACATCTACGTACCCTCGAAGCAAATTTATCTGAGCTTCGAACATCACTCGAGGAAACCGAAGTAAGTGCATCAGATGTAGGCTTTGATCACCAGAGTGGACAGCCCGAGCTAGAAGAGGAAACTGAAGGTAGTACGCCGGGTGGGGGCTCTGAGCAGCGGGTAGAACAGTATGTCTCAGATGAGAGAGAGGCAATAAGTCTGCCAGATGCAGGTTTTGACCACCAGAGTGGACAGCCTGAGTTGGAATATGATACTGCTAGCTCAGATCAACCAGAAACAGTTAGCTCTGACCAGGAATCTTAATTCGACACCTTGAACGACCACCAGGGTACATTTCCTGGTGGTCGTTCAAGGTGTCGGCTTCAAATATTTTTCATGAAAACGTTTAGCCCTTTTACGCCTTGGAGCAAGTACGCCTCTTCCTTTTAGATCTAGATAAATCCACAAGGCAATACCAAGCAAAATTCCACTAATGAGGTAGCCACCTAATACGTCGCTGGCCCAGTGATCGCCCAGGTAGACACGCGAGGGACCAACCAGTACAACAAGCAGTCCGGAAATAATTAGCAACCCGGTACGCCACCAGTGCTTGCCTTGGAAGAGGATGATACCGAAAGAGAATAGCAACCCCCAAAATGCAACATAGGACATTACGTGGCCACTGGGAAAGCTCTGCCCACTAGCTTGCTGGATTATGTCGACCAGATATGGCGTAGGGCGAGGACGCGCCACGATATACTTAATCAACTCAAGTAGAAGGGCGCTTGTCGCTGTAACGGCCACGACCATAATCGCTTCCAAACGCAAGTCTACAATCCACAAAAGCAGGACTGCCAGAACAATGAGGCCAAAGGAGAGAGCCGCCTCATTTCCGATGAAGCTGACAGCTATCATGGTATAACGCAGCCAGGGAGCTTGATTTTCTTGAAACTCACGGGTGATCGTGACGTCGACGGCTAAGACTGGATGGTAATATACCCACCAGGCTAGAAGCGCAGAGAGAGCAAGAAGTATGCCATACGCAACTAACAGTATCCTCCCCCATCTGACGGTTTGATACCACGGTCTGCGGGCCTCTGCTACCTCTTGCTGCGCTTCTTTGACGACTTCTTCCACCTCTTCTTCGATTTTTTCCCCTGTAGATTCTCGATCGGGAGTGTGCCCTTCAATGCTATGCTTCCTTTGGTTCTCATCCCTGTGTTGTTGCTGCATTCTACTTCCTCGTCAATCTTTGTCTGCACACGATGCTTATCTCTGAGGATAGTATATACTACCTAAGAGGAAATTACGAAGGAGATGTTGGTTATGCCTGATTTTGATATTCGGCCTGCGCGTTCAGAAGATCGCGAGGCAGTGCTAGCTTTTTGCATGTATACCTGGGAATGGGGCGATTACATTGAACATGCCTGGGATGATTGGTTGCATGATCCACAGGGCAAATTATTCGTTGCCACCAAGGACGATCGACCAGTTGCAGTAGCCCATATGCGCATGCTAAATAAAACAGAAGCCTGGTTGGAGGGGTTGCGCGTCGACCCGGCTTTTCGCAAGCACGGAATAGCTTCGGCTCTCTACGAAGCACAACTGACGGAAGCAATACGCCGTGGAGCTACAACTGCGCGCCTCGTCACTGAATCGACGAATCTCGGCGCCCTTCGTTTATTGGAACGAGGTTTTATGCGCCGAGTGGGAGCGTATACACCTTTTCGAGCATTGCCAGTTACAGCACCTTCTAAGCGGGAGTATGGTCTCGAGATACCGACGCTGGCAACTCCTACTGACCTCGACGATGTTATTGATTACCTCAATGCCTCAAATATCTTTCCAGCAGTAGGGGGATTATATTATCAGGGCTTTACTGCCTATTCCATCACCAGCGAACTTTTAACAGAGAAAGTAGCAGCATTGCAACTCTATATCTTACGGCGCTGGGATCGATTGGATGGATTGGCGATAGCTGAGCCTCGCGAAGGACACCGGGAAAAGCATCTGTTCGTAGGCTATATTGATGGTACAACAGAATCGATCAGTATGATTGCCTATGCATTACGCCGTCAGCTTTCCGATCTCGGCCTGGAGAGTGTTTCTGCTAATGTACCCGACCTGATGATGGTGCGCGATGCATTCGTTGGCGCAGGGTATGAATGGGATGGCAAGATATTCTATACATACGAGCGGAGTTTGGAGTGAATGCATAGGCGAATGCCGTTGGGCAATATATGGTTCAATTACCGCTCAAAATGAGCGGTATTTTTTGGTGGCCACCAGGTAAATGCAATTTATTCAGGATTCAGCACAGCCTCCAGATTCTTTAATCTGTGGAAGCGCAAAAGCCAGCAGCCATAGTTCATACCGCCTCCGACGGCAGGAAGCGCCATCCATTGACCATCGTGCAGGCGTCCCTGTCGCAGCAGTTCTACCAGCGCGGTAGCTATGCTGGCATTAGAGAGATTACCATAATAGCGGAAATTATCAACGAGTTTATCCATCGTTGAGGGTGGCCAACCGTAATCGTTTATCAGTAGTTCTCCCATACGGCGTGTAATACGTGAATTGGCCTGATGTGGTACGATATACGCTAAATCATCATAGCTTAACCTGGCATGACGGCATAGCACATCTACAGATTCCGCCATAGCGCGTGGGGCTTCGCGGAAAACCTCTTTGCCATTCATTTTGGTATAGCCTACCATGTATTGTGAAAGCAGCTTGTTCAGTTCCGCACCCTTTCCAGCCTGGTAGAGTTCGCGCATTTTCATGTCGACTTCCGCCATCTCGACGACATCCTTGCGCAGAGGTGTCTGGTAGAAAAGTGACGAAGCCTGGTTGGCATCGGAACCATTAATGACATAGGTATCTTCATCACCTCGTTCCAATAGAAAAGCGCATGCTCCCTCACCGAAAAGCGAACTTGTTTTCCAATCCAGGACATTCAAGATATTGGGAAGTAGTCCTTCAGAGGTAACCATGAGTACTAGATTGGTAGAACCGGCTGCCAGCGCTTCGGCGCACGCCTGAAAAGCCTCTGTCTGGCAGGAGCAAGCGCCTTTAAGCATGCTCGCACGCACAGGCCCTAATCCCAGTCGCATCTGTACAAGGCCAGCAATGGTAGGGAAAGCATCGTTATCAGAAGAGGAGGCTCCGATCACCGTATCAATTTCGGAGGTGTCACGACCCGCACTGGCAAGGGCACGCCGGGCAGCAATCACCGCCATATCCACCAATGTCTCTTCCCTGGGCGCCCCAGGATCGTCAATGAGGCCAGGAGCATCTGCTCCCGCCATTTTGCGGCACAGTGCCAGCGTGCTGGCACGTACATGGCGTGTATTCAGACCTGTTACACGCTCCAGGTCATCGGCGCTGCGGGGATCGCCCAAACGCGTGGAAATATAAGCAAAGAATTCGTTGGTAATGATACCTGTAGGAGCATAGGTGCCTAAACCAATCAGGCGCACCTTTGCTTTTGTGTAGACTTGAGGCACAATATAGACATACTCAGGCCATTGCCCTGCGTGGCTTTGTGACATCGGTTTTAACCTCCTGGAGAGGGACTGCTATTGCATGTAGTATAACATACAAAGAAAAAAGGTGGATAGAATGCTAAGTAAAAAGTAAGCAAGTGACCTGTGGGGCCGCCTGCTTACTTGTTGATCCCGAATCCAGGGGAGGTGTATCTCCAGATCTGGGATGCTAGATCTACCAGCTAGAGTTGTAGCGATCGCGTCCACCTCGACCGCTACTATAGCTGTGTGAGCTGCGAGCAGGACGATGCGCCTGGTAGCATTCACTACAATACACAGGACGGTCTTCACGCGGAACGAATGGGACAGAGGTCGGTCGCCCACAGGAAGCGCAGGTCGTTTCATAATGCTCGACGTTGCGCGAACGAGGCGCTGTTGACTGTGAATTGCGACGAGCAGCACGGCAGCTCGGGCAGCGCCCTGGCTCGTTGGTCAGATTGCGACTGACATAAAACTCTTGTTCGCCAGCGCTAAAGGTAAAATCGCGGCCGCAGTCGCGGCAGGTAAGGATACGGTCCTGGTATCCTCCATTGGACATCATGGGTAATAATTTCCCTTCTTTGTGTTCGCTCCGCCTAAATGACCTAAGGTGTTGAATGGATTTTCAGGTGACACGCTTTGTATTAAGCTCTACAGAAGAGATGTCTCGGGGTGGTCTGAGAAGTCTGGGGACTTCAAATGAGGCAGGCAGGCACTCCTAGATACCAGGTGACGGAGCGAAACCAGGGACTGGATATTACTCACCTTGTCCTAAACCACATTTTCATTGTACCATAGATAAAGTTAAAAAGATATGCATACTGTACCCTGGCCACGGAAGGCCTATTTTATCAAAACAGGCTATGGCGAATATTCAGGCAGAGTGGTGACGAGCATCAGGCCGCCGCAGGAGACTATAAGAGACGCTCCCGATGATGCGATTTTCCACGATTGTACCCCACCCCAAGAGACCAAATCAGAACCTATTTCGGTTTGCTCGGCAAGCGCAGCGGCACAGGACCATTTAGTTGGTGAGCGCGGACTGGTATGGGGAGAGGTGGTAGAGACGTAGTATGTGCCTCTGGTATAAAAGTATACTCCAGGAGAACATTTCCCAGGCTAATGATGTCACCTTTCTGGAGCAAGCGCACCTCCTTCAAAAGTTCGTCGTTCACTTTTGTGCCATTGCTACTGGCGAGATTTTGTACATAGTCTCCGTCAACCTGGCGTAAAAATTTAGCGTGGTGGTCTGAAATTGAGTCATCGAAAATAATCACATCACTTTCAGCAGATCGCCCAACAGTTAATACAGGTCGATCCAACAAGAAGCTTCTCCCCGCCATTTCTCCATTGTAAATCAAACAGAGACCGCCAGATCTTTCGAGTACTGGGGGTGGAGTGATAGGATTGAATTCTATAGTCTCATGCGATGTATCAGGGTTACCCAGCTCAGCGTTTATTTCGCCAGGTGTCGAGTCCGGTAATTGGTGAACCAAGCGGTCTAACTTGAGACTATCAAACTCAAAGGGTGTCTCTTCTTCTAAAGGCTTCGTTGGGAGTGCGTTAGCGCTAGCAAGTCTTCGTCCATATTGACCTTGACCGGGGATACCAGTCTCAGGTGAGATAGAGAGACGTCGCAGATGATGCAAAAGAGGATCATCCTGTTCTGCCAGTGGAATGGGACGTTCCGCGCTTTCAAATATAAAACGGTGCGAACCGATTTCTAGCAGGTCTCCGCTTTTTATTATAAGAGTGCCACGTATACGCCGCCCGTTCAATTGCACTCCGTTCAAACTATCACAGTCGGTAATATAGACCTGTCCTGCATCCCAGGCTAATTCAGCATGATAACGCGAAGAAGTCTCGTCATCCAGCCAGATATCATTATCCTCTTCGCGTCCAATACTGATTACAGTACGATTCAGCGCCAACTTTTGTCCCTGGAAGCGCCTCGAGCGATGCTCTAGCCAGCCCCAAGGAATATCCTCGCCAAAGACAAAAGGAGCGAAAACACCCGGTTGGCGTCTAGGTAGAGGAACCGCGCCCGCAATAGCGTTGCCACGAGTGGTACGTTTACGATGCCTCAACTGGCGAGGAATATGTACCGAGGTATTCGAGTCACGTAGCTGTGTAAAGAGACAATAGAAGAAGGTAACGCTCAGTGGAAATATAAAGCCACATAGAGCCACAAAAATAAGTGCCAGCGTAACCTCTACGACAGAAATGGTCGCCTGCAAAGAGCTGAAACGTGTGTTATACCAGATAATAGCAGGTAGCAAGAGCAACGCGGAAATCACGCAGGCTACAATTGCACCAGCGAGCTGTCGCGTCGTGCCGCGTTTACGCAACGTTGTATAGAGGGCATTAACTGCGATGGCGAGCATGCACGAGGCCAATCCACCAAAACAGCCATAGCTAAACCAGGTCGGAAAATCTACATTGCTCGTAGTTGCATTCCTCTCTCTTACTTATTCACAGCATTGGGCCAACGCCCTGTTTGCGAGCATCACTAATCACAATAGTATCTACAATTTGCCCCGCGTTCTGTTTATATTCGTAATCAGCCCATAAGTTTGCAGAATCCCCTGCAACGTTGGAATTTACTTGAACCGCGTCCCAGTATTCAAACTGCGAATCGTTCTGTGTAACTGCTACGCCTAGAAAGGCATGGCCGGGAATAATCACGATTTCGGCATGTAATCCTATGTGTTCGACTGCAGAGGCAAGCAAGGCGGTCAGTTCAATACACATACCACTACGCTGCTGCATCACCTCCGCGGGTAGTTTGATATGCTGTAACGCCATACTATTGTCACCCGGACCGATGTATGGGACACTCGCCTGAATATACCGTATCTGGTAATCAAGCCGCATGGCATCAAAAATCGCATCAACCTGATCTCTTACAGCCCTGGTACTGGCTCTATTAGCGTATCCAATCATCGCAGCGGGAGTTGGAGATGGTTCTAACTGCAAATGAGCCACAGCCTTGCTTACCAGCACTCTCACGGCAGGATCATCAGGTGTAACCCATGCGGCAATCATCAAACGATTTGCCGCGATCCACCGCATTAGCCAACGCGAACGGAGCAACAGCGGACTATCATTAACGTAATACTCATGTCCTGTAGTATCTCTGACATGGACTTGCAGCAAGGTGTTATCATCTGCGGTCAACTGGCGAAGCACTTGATTCATCACTAATGGCATAAAACTGATTGATTGCGCATTGGTGGTCGCGTTTACTGTGTGAGTCTCCACCTGGCTAAATCCTGCGATGTTAACACTCATTACTAGCGTAATTGGACTACTGCTGCTGTAGTGGATGATAAACAAATTAGACTGTGTAGCAAGATAGAAAGGGTAATACGCGCTGAATATCTCAAATGGGGATTGCACACAGATATGTACAGGCAATTGGCCTCCACAATGCTCCTGGCTGGCTATGCTGCTTTGTTGATAGCGAGAGTAGGCTTGAATGCCACCGACGATGTACCATGCGGAGAGTCCAATCAAGACCGTTATTGTGAGGAGCAGAATTGCGAGTTTTTTGCCCATTTGTTCATCAGCCTCGTCCATGGCACTGGTACTGTAGTTAGTGAGGATATTTACCGATGGGATTATACCATCTTGTTCCATGAGGGGCAATCAAATGGGACTTGTGGGGTAGACTAAGGCTAGTACTCTACGCGACAGGCGCATTCATTGGAACTCTTCCTCAATGCCAATTGTAAAAGCTGCTGACATACTGGTGCCCTTTCCGTGGCGGATATTCAACACCCATGTATGGACGGACCATCAACCGATAACTGGCTGCTCAGTAGGATTCAATATCATACCTTTGAGTGTTTGCTGCATCAAATAACGAGTGACAGCATCAACACTACCAGTTTGCCCGTAGATGGCGATCTGACGATCCGCACCTGTTCCAGACGGGCCTTCGAGTAATATGCGAAGATAGTTGATCTCGCGTCGACTACCTAGATCATCCAGGACATCATCTACAAAATCCAGCAGCTCTCCAATTGCATCACGCATACTCAGACGGCGATTTTGTACAAAATCGATGATCTCTGCGTCCAGGCCATAACGCATAGCACGCCACTTATTCTCATCGATGTGAGGCCGTGGCAATACATGGGTAGCCATGCCGCGTTTATGCAGCCAGGTCAATTTCGCTACTAGCGCCTGGCAGAGTGCGGCAATAGCGAGGGTGTCATCAATAGTGGCAGGCATATCACAAACGCGAAACTCAACAGTCTGAAAAAACGGATGGGGGCGAATGTCCCACCAGATTTTTTTACCATTGTCTATGATGTCGGCCTGCACAAGGCTCTGTACATAGCCATCGAATTCATCCCAGGAGACATACGGTTCAGATATACCACTTCGAGGGAACGGTCGCCAAATAACGGAGCGATACGATTTGAGGCCTGTCAAACGCCCACCCCAGAAAGGAGAATTAGTGGAGATGGCGAGCAGATGTGGGATCCAGGTTCGCAGTTGATTCATGAGTGATATTGCTATCTCATGATTCTCAACGCCGACATGCACGTGCAAACCAAAGATTAAAATGGAACGTACGACGTCCTGAAGTTGTTCCTCCAACTCAATGTAGCGATCATTGGGAGTTGAAGGCTGATCCAGCCAGGATGCATAAGGGTGCGTACCAGCACTTATGATTGTGAGTCCCTCTTCTTCCAGCAGTTGCAGCAGCATTTTACGCAAGTTTTGCAGTTCCAGGCGAGCGGCAGTGATGTTTGGGCACACATCCGTAACGATTTCTACCGCTGATTGCAACATCTCTGGCTTGATCTTGTCTCCGAATTGAGAAGCTCCTTTTTCCAGAATAGTCATAATTTGTGGGCTTAGCTGACCCGTTTGACGATCTACCATTTGAAACTCTTCCTCGATTCCGAGGGTAAAATGTGCTGACATGCCTATGCTCCTTCTGCAAATTGTGCATAGAGGGGTAGGGAAAGCAAGATAAGAAAGTCAGGTGGTCGTATATTCCGTAATGAGCGAGTAGTACGAGTCGCTGTCAGGTTGGCATGTCTAGTCAGCAGGTTACCATAGCATGCGGTTAAGCGTGCTGGCATACAAGCTCCTTAAAGATGAAAGCCTTGATGCGTCATTGCACTGGGGGCAAGCACAACTTCCATATAGCCTTACATACTAAAAGTCCTGGGAATCATAGCGTACACAAGAAGTATGCGATTTGTCAAGGGGACTTTTTCTTTTTTGCGACGATAGGCACATTACGAGCGGAGGCTTACACTAGATACTTTTGGCTTGAAACCCGAATGCATATGGCAACAAATCCCTAATTGTGAAGTCGCGCGTGTCGCCATCGATGTAAATAAAGGCATCCGGAGCGAGATCAGCCAGCCATTGACGGCAGGCACCACAAGGCGTGCGTTCCTGGATGGGCGCCCCTTGTGGAACATCGATACATGCAACCGCGACCTGGGTAATCGGCCCTGCTCCCGCCGATATCGCGGCAGCTAACGCGGAACGTTCTGCGCACAACGTCAGTCCATAACTCGATATTTCGATGTTCACGCCAGCAAAGGTTTTTCCACCCGCTACCACGGCAGCGCCTACGCGAAAGTGAGAGTAGGGGCAGTGAGCTTGTTGCGCAACTTCGCGAGCCATGGTTAATAGTTCCTCGCGTGGAATCATGACATTCTCCTCCAGTCAGTAGTTCTGGCTCTATATACACCAAATTGTACCACGATGTTACTGCCTTACCTTCATCGCGTTGAAGCAATTAGAACAACTTTATCAACATAGGGCCTGGCTCTGTCGAGGAAAATACTGTATTGGAAAAGCAGGTCTGTAGGAGGAAACGCGAGTGAAAATCATGGTGGCGGATGATGACCGTGATATGGTTGATATGCTGAGCTACTGGCTCAAAGGACATGGTTACGATGTTATTCGCGCGTTTGATGGCGAACAGGCTATCAAACGTTGGCGTGAAACATTACCAGACCTTGTCATCCTAGATGTGCAAATGCCCAAACTGGATGGCTTCGAGGTATGTCGCCAAATGCGCAGTGAAACCAATTCAATGGTTTTGATTCTGACCGCACATGACCGTGAAGATGATGAGATACGTGGGTTAGAGATGGGAGCCGACGATTATCTGCGGAAACCATTTAGTCCAAGGCAACTACTCGCTCGCATTAAGGCTATCATGCGTCGCTCAAATAGCGCGAAAGGATCCTCTAGTTCATCTGCAATTACCGTTGGGCCAGTGACATTAGATGCGATGCGCCATGAGGTGACCCGAGATGGCACAAAGGTACGTCTGACCCCCACAGAGAGTCGTCTACTCCACTTGCTTATCACACATACCGGCCAGGTGTTAACAACTGACATGATTATCGAGCGAGTCTGGGGATATGATGAAGCTGGTGACTCTGGGCTTGTGAAGACGCATATCCGTCATCTGCGCCAGAAAGTCGAACCAGAAGCCAACAATCCACAATATATCATGACCGTACCAGGTGTAGGGTATACCTTCACAGCGCCTATTACCATCGAATCGTAAGATTAAGGTGGGCATAGATTAACATGACATATGCGACCTTTCAATTTATGACCACCTCTATTTCTTCTTAACCGATTCCCCTCATTCTTAACCATACTTTAACGTACTTTGCATCGTTTCCGTAGCTTTTCCACATTATAATCACCTGTACAATCCTCCTAAAGGATGTAGACTTCGATACTTCTCAAAGGCAACGGTATATGAAAAATCACGGAAGAGGGGCATCAATCCAAGCGCTAACCTATCTGGAAAGTCCGGCAACTGACCTATGCACTTGCCAGCCACTCTCGGCGCTACATAAAACGTCCTGGGAGGAGCATGCAGAAAATTCCGAGATGTTGACAGAAGTAACACCGGCCACATTTGAAATGAATAGCTATTTGCGCGCTATACTTAATAACTACTTTCCGCGTTCCGCACCCCTGAGCGTATTGCTGATACACATCTCACAGCTTGAGCATATTCATATCGCGCCGAAATCAGCCGTTTTACATAAACGGAATCACTACCATGCCTCAGCTAATTTCCTGGAACAAATCCTTGTAAATGTGCGCAGGACCATCAGGAGCATCGATCACATTTCGGTACATGGAGGTGCCAGCATTGCCGTGATTTTACCCGACGTTGACCAGGAGGGAGCGCAAACCCTTCTGGAGAGAGTATATTATAGTATAAATCTCCTTCAACCAGAGACCGTGATCCCGCCATTGAAACGTGAAACTGATATTACTATAGGTATCGGTTCTTACCCCAAACCAGGAACTTCCCTAGAAGATCTGCTTTACCACACAGGCTTTATAGCACACAGAATAATACTACGTCCGGCTGTAACTACGCAATTGCACGGTACCAGGACGATCGGTATACCAGAAGTCATATTGTATAATCGTCACCAGGACGATGAGGATGATTCCCTCGTCGCTGCTCGCAGTAATGGCGTTCCATATATGCAATTACCAACGCGGATTCCATCCCGTTTGAAGCAATTCATTCCATACGACCTGGCGCTTGAATTACGTTGCGCACCTGTTGGCCGCGATCATAATCGCCTTACTGTAGCAATGGCCCATCCCACCGATATCCAAGCAATTGACCGCTTGCGTGAAACGACCGGTATGACAATTTTTCCGGTAGCATGTGAAGCCAAGGCACTTGACGATCTTCTCGGTCACGGCTGGTAATGAATATCTCCCCAGGGAAGGGCGAAATTTAACCAAATCATAACTAATCCTCAACACAAAAGCGTAGCAAAATTGGTTACTATAATATGCAATGAGACAAACATTTGTATCGACTGATACAATTTCCAGTACTCGTTTTTACGGTCAAATGCGTCCAATTAGTATATCGAGGAGAGCACACAGATGGTTATGCAAGTGATCCAGGACGATGTCCTTCTAACGTTTAAAGAGGCTATGAGCTACCTGCGGGTAAGTCGCTCTACCCTCTATCGCCTCATGTGGTCTGGACAACTTACTGGCCATAAAGTAGGCAGCACATGGCGATTCTACCGCAAGGATCTTCGTGCCTGCGTAGGTAGCGAAGTGCCAATGATGAGTATACAGTCCAGTATTGCCGTTAGCTAGCCAACTTCTCTTTTCCACAAGCTGGACTATACTGTTATTTCTATATGTAGAGAAAAATGACTGATCTCCGATGGATTGGAGTCTATTCTGTAATTAATGGCGAGGCCGGAGGGTAACCCTCTGGCCTCGAATATTTTCTTTCAGGAGCCGTGAAAATCTATCTACTCAATACCTATCGATATACGTTATCTTCCAGCCTCCTCTTATATTTTGGGCCGTGAGCAGCACAGGATAGGAAGCATGTGCTCGAGTAACATCTACAGTAAATCTCCACTGAGATAGATCAGGTCCTGAACTAGCATTTGAGCCAAATGTTGGCTGCTCGACAACAAAAGCAAGGAGCAATCCATTTTGTATATCACTAGCCTGTGCCTTCGCAATATAGTCATCCTGTGTTAAACCATTGATTTGCAGATCCTGGTAGGCATTTATATATCTCTGATTTTGAACATGTTGAAAGTAGTTGTTCACGATATCAGTTGCTCCGGATGTTTGTTGGAAAGTCGTATTAAATAGCTGGTAGAAAGCCCAGCCACACAATCCACAACTGACGAGAAAAGCAACAGAGAATATTGAAACAACGATCCAGACCCACCTGTACGACCTCTTTGCTGGCGGTTGCATCTCTGGAAATTGAGCTGGCGGGTAAGGAGGAAGTGGCACACGTGCCGGATAGTGTGGTGCTTGCGGTCCAGGAGGATGGAATGTAGGAGATGCATTTGTACCTGGCTGTGATGGTAAAGCAGGACGTACTGGTGGCATTTGCATGTTCTGATAGTAGGATGGAGGTGGCGGATAAACCAACCCCTGCTGGATAGACTCATCTGAGGGCTTCTTGAGTCCATCATCTCCGTGGCTCTGGTATGTGACTTGCGGAGCCAGAGAAGTATCCGCCGGAAACTCATAAAGTGGTGACGATGCCGACTCTGTTTCGTTTCCAACTCCCTCATTCTCTTGCCCTATTTCTTCTGGGGGTTGCTGATCAGAGGACTGCATTTGCGCAAAGCTCCTAACCAATACTTTATTGAGGTAGATTTCATCTGCATACCCAATTATTCTGTAAGTCCATTAGATAGAGTATATCGGTTTGCGCCAACCGACGCAAGGAGAACTTTGATTCCACAGCGTCTTCTACATTCCTGACAATACATTGTCTTACATTGTAAACACGATAGTACTATATTTGTATGTAGAGTATTGTGTTGAATATTTACGCATGTTATACTTTCTGCATCTTAAAAATCACCTGCGATTGGATACCGTTGACGAAGTCCTTGCGTATCAAAGAAGTGGCGGGAGAGGAGTAGTGTGGAGCGTTCGCCAACGGTATCGTATTACCAGATGATACACAAAGAATGAGGTAGTGTAATGGCCGTAAACGACCCTATGCACGTCAATGAAAGTGGCTTGCCACTTAATGCAATAGAATGGTTAGAGACACATCACCGCAGTAAGGCGCGCGAGCGCGAACAGATGATCAGGGATATCCAGTTTAAGCGTGGCTGCAATCTAGTTGATGCGGGTTGTGGCCCAGGGCTGTGGACACCTTTATTAGTCCGTGCCATTGGCTACCAGGGACGTATTCTAGGTGTGGATATTTCCCCTGAGGCATTGGTAACCGCACACCGGCGTATATATGGTAAGCGTTATGAGCGGATGGTACAGTACAAGCACAGCGCGCTGGAGCAGTTGCCGGTACCTTTCGGAAGTGTGGATATCATATTTAGCGCAAATGTCAGCCAGTATCTCCCAAATCCAGTAACAACATTTGCAGCCATGGGCCGCTACCTTGTTCCTGGAGGACGCCTTGCGATTAAAGATATTGACTTCGGCACAATACGTCTTCACAACATCGATACCGGATTGCAGGCGCGTGTCTTTCAGGCTCGTGAGCGTTGGGAGAAGTTACGAGTAGATGCCGGCTATTCCTTCGAAGATAGCTGGATCGGTTCGAAGCTTGCGAACTATTTGAGAGCTGCAGGTTACGAGGAGGTCCAGGAGAAAAGCTACCGCATTGTACGACAGTATCCACTTTCCAAGGATTTTCGCTATTACCTTCAAGGGATTGCTGAATGGTTCGTCTGCGAGGGCGCACCATTGCTCAATCAAGAAGATCTCATAAACTGGTTACAATGCTTCGCAGACGGAGAAGAGTGTGCTTTTGATCAGGATTCTTTCGTTAGCGAAGAAACCGAATACGTTGTTACAGGGATTTGGAACAAGCCATCTCCGACCTCGGTTCGCTATTTTGATATGTACATCAATGCGGTCGAAGAGGTTATGGTCTGAGGTTCTAGGCGACGTTATTAAGGGCTTCTACAATCAAGGCAATAGCGGAATCCCCCACGATTGTTTGCAGTTCGCTATGGAGTTGTCCCATATTTTCCATGCGAGCGGTAATGAACTCGTGTTGTGATGTTCCGTAAGCAAGTCCGGTCAATCCACGCTGAGCGGCTTCGTATTCTGCGGTTATTTGCGAGAGTAATCTCGCTACTTCGCTTCTGTGTTCCTCATATCTAAGCATGGTGCCCTTCTCCTTCGTGCTGCTGTTTACGAATCTGCTATCGCTTATGCAAATACAAGATGTTTGGTCTAAATGATGACAGACAATTATAAGATGTCGACACAATGTTATTAATTTGTACATACAAGATCTTCAAAATATATACATCCATAGTATGCACGATACTATGCTTTCTTGTCCAGTGTTTAAATGCTCTTTTTTTACATTGCGCTTTCGTTACGCAGGAATCACACATTTTCGAGGCTTATGCGTCTATTGAAATGAGGTAAATATGCTTAGCAGGTTTACTTCTGTGCTTAGAATTTGAGGCCTGGTGGTCGCCTACCTGCAAAAGCATACGAGTTGGCAAATAGTACTTTTGGAGAGACAATCCATTAACAAGGAAAGTAAGGAGGGAGCAAGTTTCCATCAGGAGTGGTCTATGGAGCCAGGCATATTTTGCCTTTAGCGGGGTAGTATCCTCGGATATAGGATACCCCCACTAAAGATTCGCTTTGGCCTTAATTTCGCAAGGGCTTTCCTGTCATTAAAATGGCTTGCATACGCTCCTGCGATTTTTCCATTCCAGCGAGACTAAGGAAGGCTTCGCGTTCGAGATCGAGCACGTGCTGCTCTGTGACAGGTGTAACGGGGGAGCATTCACCGCCCGTCACAACCCGGGCCAGGTGACGGCCTATCACAGCATCCTGTTCGCTGGCCTTGCCAGTGAGCAGCAGGTTTTCGATTTGCTGCTCCAGTACCAGACGAGCGCCAGGTCCCGGTAAAAGCAACATGGGAGGATGCGCTGGTTGCCACTTGCCAGCCTCGCGATCCCTGGCCAGACGTATAGCATCGGCTTTTGCATCGCGCAATAGCAAGTCACGATTGACAGTAATAGCATCGCTCTTGCGTAAGAAACGCAGTTCTTGTGCCTCCGCAGCGCTGGTGGAGACGGTGGCGAACGCAATAGTTTCAAAGGCGCGGCGAGAGGGCGTAAATGGCCCACCGGTCTTACGCGCCATTTGGCTTTCTACGGTTGCTCCCAGACGCACAAGGAGTTCTTTGCAACCACCTCCAGCAGGGATTAACCCGACTCCTACTTCAACAAGGCCAATGTATGACTCCGCGTGAGCGCGAACATGGTTGGCATGCATTACAATTTCACAGCCGCCGCCCAAAGCCCGGCCGGAAGGAGCTGCGATAACTGGAATGGGGCTGTATTTGAGTAGTTGGTGAGCCTGCTGAAGACCGTTAATTGCCGCCTCTATCATCTCCAATTGACCTGCTTTAGCTCCCATGAGAACCAGCATAAGGTTAGCGCCTGCCGAGAAGTCCGCAGCATCATTGTTAATAACCACGGCACGGAATTGCTTCTGGCCCTCATCAGCGACGTAGCGCAGCATTTCAACGATACCCTCGTCGATGGAGTTCATCTTGGTATGGAACTCGAGGCAAGCCACGCCATCGTCCAGGTCGATCAATGAGGCTGACCCATTCTCGCGTATTACCTTATTGGAGGCCTTAGCGGCTGCCAGTGAAATGGCACCCTTTGGAGTGGGAACAGGTTTGTAGGTATCCGTATGGAAATCAAAAAACTGGCGATTTCCTGGAGTACCAATATAGAAAGTACCCTGTCCTCTGCTCTTCACACGCTGCACCAACTCTGGCAATGCTTGTGTACCAGTATCCTCTTGCATCACTTTTTGCAATATGCCGGGATGTTGCAAGAGCAAATCCCACATCTCGAAGCTGCCCATGTCGAAATTGAAGCCCCAACGTATGGCCTCGTCAACGGCTACAATACTCTCGGCAATCTCCGGAGTATGATTGGCTGCGTAGATAAGGGAATCGGCTGTTGTCTCGCGAGCTAACCGTCCGGCGCGGTCATCTGCCGCCAGGATGGTTAGCATACGTTGCGCGGGATCATCGATGTTGCGCGCGGCAT
>Ga0137377_10000154_pt1 | contig 35135 bp, 25 predicted proteins | sample SagtaG_22_FD_104815 | JGI IMG/M metagenome (GOLD analysis project Ga0137377, IMG submission 104815) | Vadose zone soil microbial communities from Sagehorn Ranch, Mendocino, California, USA - Sage2_L_40_16 metaG | ecosystem: Environmental > Terrestrial > Soil > Vadose zone | place: USA... | reverse complement strand
TGTAGACATGAAATTAAGTCAGTATGCAAAGAAAGCGGGAATTAGTTACAAAACGGCATGGAGATGGTACAAAGCGGGCACCCTGGACGCCTATCAAACTCCTACCGGTATGATCCTGGTACGTGACCCGCAGATGGAACGCGTTGGAAACGGGCGGATTGCCTTGTATGCGCGGGTCTCTTCCGCCGATCAGCAAAGCGATCTGGAGCGTCAGGTCCAACGCCTGCGCGATTATGCGGCGGCCCGTGGCTATCAAGTCGCTAAAGAAGTGACCGAGATTGCTTCTGGCCTGAATGACAGTCGCCCGAAGTTTTTGAAACTGCTGGCTGATCCCACGATTGGGACCATCATTGTGGAGCACAAGGACCGGAGTACCCGCTTTGGATGGAACTATATCACCACCTTGATGGAAGCGCAGGGACGCCGGATGGAAGCGGTCTTTCCTGATGACACATCGGATGATCTGGTCAATGACTTTGTCAGTCTTCTCACAAGCATGGCTGCCCGCATGTATGGGAGGCGCGGCAGCCGCAGGCGTGCCGAACGGATTAAGCAGTGCGTAGAACAGGTCATGCAAGCTGAGGACGAGCCATGAGGAAACGCGGCTACAAGACGGAACTGGACTTGAATAATGAGCAAATTACCGCTTGTCTCAAGCATGCTGGTTGCGCAAGAAAAGCCTACAATTGGGGACTTGCTCGCAAAGAAGAAGCCCGCGCTGCCGGATTATCCGTGCCCAATGCCAGGACACTGCACCGCGAACTCAACACTCTCAAAGCCACCGAATTCCCCTACATGTACGAGTTTCGCAGGCAGATGGAGTACAAAGCCAGAGACGCCGGATGCCTCGTGCAGGTGGTGTCACGTTGGGAACCATCTTCACAAACGTGCTCAGGCTGTGGCTGGCGGCATCCCAATTTGACACTTGCTGATCGGGTTTTCATCTGCCAGGCATGCGGGTTAACCATCGACAGAGACTTCAACGCGGCACAGAACTTAGCCGTACTCGCCTAATCTGGGCGTACCGTGAGTTACACGGAAACTGACGCCTGGGGACAGGACAGCGCTGGCCTTGAGGAAACGAGAGGTGAAACTGCCTTGGGAGAACCAGGAACCGAACCGGGCGATGATAGCTGGTCTATAAAAGTCCAAGTTTCGGATAACGGATTAGCCAAACTCGTTTGCAAATCAGCGAATACAAATCTTGATGAGCTTACTGCGCCACCCCCTGAATAGTCACTCCTTTAATTTGGATCATAACCATCACCATCCGGCCCCTGGATAATACCTGAATCATCGCCCCCACTGGGAATGATAACGGTTCCAGGTTTTATTGCATTTGCATTCGCTCCGACATTTGGACCTTGATAGACAGCAGGAGCAAAAGGATCAGCCCAGGCCGTTTGATTAGTGTTGAAGACGAAGAAAAACGAGTGGTTGCCGGAAGGTAGTGTGGTTTGTAGCTGGTAGAGTGCGCCCGTGTTGTACGAACCAGAGACATACGACATTTGATAAGAAGTTTTATCCACATACAGTAGCTCCTGGACTGGGGCTACATTCGCCGAGTTGGTATAGGTCGTCTGGAAAGTAAAGACGGTCGAGCTTGGCCCTGAAGTCGGAGTGACCGAGGATTGCGAGAGCAACAATGTTGTAATGGCTGGTTTAACAGAGCCTTCGTAAATAGCCATGTCCGAGCCATCTGTGCTGTCATCAAAGCGGTAGCGATACCAGTGATCTCCAATGGACAGCGAACTGGTAGTATAAGTATAGGTCACACCCTTTGCATAATTGGTTCCGCCCGTTGACGTCATGGTAAAAGGAACACCATCGATATCCACTGCTGTCACCGTTGGTGCGGTATTCGTGGACGAGATGTAGGTTACCTTGTAGGTAATCGGTTGGTTCGGCTGTGCCACCGCTACAGGTGCAGTAATATTCAATTGGAAGGGACTGACCTGCGGTCCGCTGAATGGAACGCCATTGTAAGGAAGAGTAGTTGTTCCTCCCGATCCATCAGAAAATGTAAAAGAGGCATTATGAGGCCCTATGCCGAGCTTAGTGGAATACTCATAGAGCGTTCCACCTCCTCCTGCAGGCCCAACAACAGACATTGGAACGGGGTTTGCCCCATCGATAGTCACATTATGTACGTTGGGTGTTTGACTCAACATATAGACAACATCGAAATGATAGGTATTATTGGGGCCTCCAACAGGAGGATTAACGGTTGATACTACTCCCGCTGTCGGCACTCTGAGCACACGCGCATAAGGGAGGTGTTGTTGAATATAGGGCGGTTGAAGTGTTTGCGAGAAGTCAAAGAAGTCCATCAGGTCACTAATTGCGTGATTCGCATCACGCTGTCCTAGATCAGGTAGACTCCAGTTCGCCTCGATAAACTTGTCAAATGAAGCAAACTCGCCCAACGAATGTGATAAGTACCCTTGCTTAGCAAAGGGTGAGATGACCAGCAGAGGCACACGAGGCCCTAATCCCAGGTTGTCTACCTGGGGAGGTGACACGTGGTCATAAAAGCCCCCCCATTCATCCCACGTCACAAAGATGGCAGTGCTTGCCCAGTAGGGACTGTTCATGACGGCGTTGACCTGGTCGGTGAGATAGTTCTGAGCCGGTATTGTCGGAGATGGGGGATGGTCGCTTCCGTCGTGTCCAGGTGGCGTGATCCAGGATACATCCGCCATATTGCCTGACTGGACATCCTGAATAAACTGTCCCTGTTTGTGTACATCGTAGGGTGACGTGTACAGTGGCTGTACCATACGGGGGGCGTCCCAAATACCAGTTGTAGCATAGTAGCGCCAGCTAATGTTATTGGTTTTGAACAGCGCTGGCAGGTTTTTCACTTTGTAGCAAGGATAGGACCAGTAGGGATTGCCGGTATTTTTTTTGGAATAGGACAAATCGTTCTGCGCTGAGAGGCAACCCGTCTGGCTGCCTGTTTCATAGACGCCGCCGTTTTGTGCCGTGACAAGTACCATGTGATTGGGGCTGCTGCTGGTAGTCATTGAAGCGAAGAAATTATCACTTAGACCAAATTGTGTAGCATAGTTCCAATAAATAGGAATATCTGGCTGGGTATATTGAACCTGACCGCGTACTGGATAACCATACGTTTTACCGCCAATAACGGCTGCATTAGTAGCAGCGGCATTATGGTTGAAATCACTACGTACTGGATCAGACGCTCTAGGTAACGTGATACCATTAGCTCCCGGGAATCGACCGAAATAGTTGTCAAAGGTGTGGTTTTCCAGCATAATGACGACGACATGTTGGATGGGCGTCGTTGTTGCGTTTCCATGTCTGATTGCCGCATGTGCAGAGAGTTGAGGGATGGCATGCAGGACACTAATACTTAACATAAGCAACAAGATGGTCGCTACAGACCATCTGTTGAAAAGGAGAGAAACGCTTTTCTTCATAATTCACCTCACAACTTTATCTTTTAGGATCCACTGCCAGATACCAAAATGGTAGGCAATTTTTGAAAGAAAAATAAAAGGTGCGTACATGAGCACACGCGGATATTCACGTACATTCAATCGGACTATCGTACTCGTTATGCCGAAAGAAACTGGGATAATCATCAACAAGTAGACCAGGGGATGATAGAACAATGTCAGAATCCTATTGCGTTTTGACATATCCGCATGACGCAGCTTGACGTAAAGCCCTTTCACCCGACCATAGAAATAACTGTAGCGCATCAAGGTAGAAAAGTTCTTACGGTGATGATTGTGCAGCACTTTGACTGTGGGTTGATACACGGTCTTAAAACCCATCTTGATGAGGCGATAGCAGAAATCGATGTCTTCGCCAGACCGCAACTCTTCACTAAAACCCTGGGCAGCCTCGAATGCCTGGCGCTTCACTGCTAAACTAGCCGAACAGACTGGTGTCTCCATGCGCCTGCTCACCTGGCTGAAAGCAAAACTGCTGAAGTCAACACACTGCGCAAAGAACGCTTTGGATTTTCCTGCGATCTGCCCTCCAACCGCACCAATCTCTGGCTGCTCCAGTTCGAGTATATTCTGTTCAATCCAATCAGGAGCAGGCTCACAGTCGTCATCGATGAACAGAAAATAATCACCTTCCGCTGCAACAGCACCAATATTGCGAGCCTCACCCGGATAATAGATTGGATGAGTATCAATTGCTTTGATAGGCCAGCGGTTGGCGAGAGCGCTACTACCCGGACCCACGACTATGATCTCTGTTAGATCTGCTGGATAAGTCTGGTGAACAAGTTGCTCAAGAGCAACTTGTGCCACATCGAGCTTAGAATAGGGAATTATCACACTTACCTGTGATGTATACATGAAATAACCTTTTATCTTTTCTTCCCTCTGTGCTTAAGAAGGTAACGAAAGCCTTTCGCCAAGGTTGTCCAGGGATGGATGAAATAGTAAAGAAAAAAGAAATGAAGCGGCAAACGTGAATTTCCCATGTAACGTCGTCCCATAGAAGCCGGCGAGGGAAAGAGCGCTTGCAAACCTGCTTTGATCAACCCCACTGTGCTATCAACCATGGCGCGATGAGCAATTATGCGGCGTGATTGCCCATGTGTCGAAGCAAGCGTTTTCATGGCGTTGGGCATTGCAATTCGCTCGACTATCAAACGGCAAGCCCATGGTGGTTGTAGTTGTTTAAAAACTTCTGCAGGAATCGAAACCCCAAACAGGTCGCGGCACCAGGACAGACAATAGTAGAGTGTTGTCGCCAGGCGTTGCTGTCGCGCAGTTTGAACAAGTTCTACCCAGTCCAGTTCTGGACCAATAGCCCGCAGCATTACTACCAGATCATAAAGCCAGAGTAAGCGAGTAAAGCTGTGAAAACGATAGTGCCAGCAAAGATACAGCAGATGATCAATCGGATGCATCGTCAGCGTGGATTCACCAAGAACCTCGATTTGTTGGGCCTTGAGCCACAATGACTCCACCCCAAAATCTGTCCCGATCTCGCTAGGGTGAGGCGCAGTGTGTAGTTCAATGGGAATCTCAAGCCAGGAATCGGGACGCGCTAACATGTAGTTAAAACCAGTACGTTTGCTATTCGTGACATTTGCGCAATACTCCTCATAGAACGTGTATCCCATTTGTAACAACAATTCATGTGCTCGTGATAGGTCATCGGAACGAATTAACGCATCAACATCATGATAGGTACGCAAGCAGGCTTCAGGATAGACAGTGTACGCGAGAGCCGGTCCTTTCATTAAGAGGACTGAAATGTGCGCCTCGTTGAAAGCATGTAAGACATGCTGAAGTTCGCGTTCGAGGACCAGGTTTTGCGCGATCTCCAGACGATTCAAGTCGAGCATCCCGGTTGTCAGCTTCTCACCGACCAATTGTACCAGTTCCTGGCATGAGAAATACGCGCATAAGATGGGTATCAGGCGAAGTATCTCTTCATTTGTATCTAGACCAATAGTTTGATCCTGGGCCAGAGTACCGGCAACTATCAGTTTCAACAGAGATGTTAACACCTTTTTATCATCCTGGATATACTGCTTCGTATTCAAAGATCTCTCTGCCGTTTTCTCTAGACTTTTGGGCAAACTGGCTGATCCTGGTAGATATTCTCTATCGCTTTGTAACTGGAAGTAAGAATGAGAAGCAAAACTATTGATCACAAATCTCCGTCCTTCTACATATTGCCTTTCAGGCAGGAGCTTCATAAAGGCAAACTGGGTACAAAAGAAACCTCAGAGCCGTGTGCGACATTTTTCTCTCTGTAGCTTGCTACCGCCCGCTGGTATATGTCGATTAATTGGTCAGTCACCACACGCCAATTATGTTGCTCTTCCACATATCTGCGGCCACACTGACTCAATGTCGTGTGTAACTCAAGATCGCGCATAAGGCGCAAAGTTGCGTTAGCGAACTCCTGGGCAGACCCTGCAACCAACAGGTCACGACCAGGTTGTGCTCCCAAAGCTTCTGCCGCTTGTGCGGCAACGACGACTGGCGTACCAAGAGCCATCGCCTCAAGCACCTTATTCTGTATCCCAACACTATAGACCATCGGGCTTAACATTACCTCGGCACGCCGGACATATGGGCGCATATCATGTACATAGCCAGTCACTTCAACACGAGGATCACGCGCCAGGAGCTGAATTGCCTTTGGTGGCTTACTACCGACTAGAGTAAGAGTTGCTTCCGGTAGTTGTTGCCAGATTAAAGGCATAATCTGCTGATAGAGATAGAGCGTGGTTGCCACATTCGCGTGATAGCTCATTTTGCCTGAGAACACTATATTGAAGCGACGTCTTTCCTGCTGCAACGGATGAAAATAATCCAGGTCAACGCCATTAGGTAACACACTTACATCAACAGCTAACGCGTCATCACTACTAACCAGGTCACCCGTTTGTCTGCGGTGCAATTCGATCATAGCCTGACGATCGCGCTCGGAGGTGACCACGACATGCTGAAGTTGACTGAGCAGTCTGGCTTCATAGCGTTGGGTGCGCTCATGCTCTAAACGGGCTACCATACGCACTTTCAGGCTTGGCCCTGCCACAATCGCATGTTTACAGAGCAGACTGATACAATCAACAGCATCCCAGACCAGCGGATGAGTGCGTACAAGCTGTTCCATTGAGGCAATGCCCCTCAAGTGTTCAACATGTACTACGTCAAACTCATGTTGTGCGGTCAAATCTTGAACAGCTTGTGCGAAAAGTGCAGAGCGAGCATAAGCCACCTGCAAGGGAATGTTACTGAGAAGAGCACGCCCACTACGCATGGCCGCTTGCCGTTTTGACTCCTGTACGACGATCACTTTATATCCCTGGCTGCGCAATGCTTCTGCATTTGCCAGTTCCTGCTCTGATATACACTGTGTCATAACGGATACTTCATGCTCGTGATGGAGCTCTGTCAAAAATCCATAGCCTCGCACACGAATACGCGAGGGTGGATAAGGTGTCACAAACAGGATGCGCATATGATCTCCTTATGAACCCGTCGTTTGAAAGTGTTGAACATTTCGCAACGTTTCAAACATTCCCTATAAATAACCCAGTGCCTCTAGCTTCAAACGAACACTCTCCTCCTCTTCTTCAGAATAGCCATATTCATCTGAAGCTACATCTTCAACCTTACGCTCATCGGTATAGGAGGCGGATGTTTGCTGTGTGTATGCATCTTCGAACAACCCAGTAAGAGTCTTGCCATCCATATCCGAGGGAATGGACATGCCAAGCGCATACAACACTGTCGGAGCAACATCAATAATGCCGGCTCCCACAATCAGCCCATTACGACGTATATGTGGTCCCTGCGCGAGGATAATGCCATCCATGCGATGTACACCACTCAGCTTTGAGATTACATCCAGGGGTACCTCACTGATCAGCTCGTCAATACCTGTTCCGCCTTTATAGCAATCTTTGGTCACGATAATGATGTCAGGAGCAGTCTCCAAACGTTCACCATGGTAGAGTTCCTCACGGCGATAGGCCTCTAATACAATTGACTCATCAGTACCGGGTTCCTGTAGCTTGCGCACTTCTTCCAGAATTTGGGTACGTAAGGCTTCATACTCTTCACCTGCCTGGACACAACCCTCCGCCTGGCGGCCAATAACATTAATCATGATGCCTTCAACAGGTGGGTACATAGGGAAACGGTATGCTTTAGTGTGTTTCCAGTCGATTGCATCCAGGTTCATCATAGTTTGCGAATCCAGATTGGTTGCCATCTTCTTCAGACTTTGTGGCAGGCGACGATAGATTTTCTCTAGATATGGCAAGCGACGAATCTTCGCACGATAAAACTGCTTGAAGGCGCCCTTGAGTCCACTTTTACTCTGATCCGCCTTCGGACTCGGCTTCAGGAGATTAAGGGTGCGCAGCCAGTAATTGGTATTAAAGTAGTACTTAGGATGCGCCATACCACCATGATCAGACATCACAATGACAGTTGTGTCATCATCAACAACATCCAAAAACTTACCAATGCACGCATCAGCAGCCTGGTAGACTTCGAGAATATAGTTGCCATAAAGCGCGCCTTCCCTGGCATCATAGGCTGGATGTTCAGGATCGATAAACTTCCACCAATCGTGGTGCGCGCGGTCAGTGGCCCCAATGACCATGATGAACAGGCCATAATCGTCCTTTTTCAACTCCGCAATTGAGACATCAGTGCGTAGATGAGTGATGCGTACCAATTCTTTGAGTACTTCGCTATGTGTGGCAGATTTGAAAAAAGCAGAATCTTCGGTCAGTGGGGGTATGCGTTGACCCAACTCTGGTGGATACGCAAACGATTTGGCAGCATCAGGTGTCGGATAGCCCGATACCATGAAGCCATTGACCTTCCAGGCAGGATAAGTAACCGGAACAGTGATAACTCCCACCTTCTGTCCTGCCGCTCCCACAAGGTCCCAGATCGACTTGCCTGCAAAAGCATTAGAGTCAACAATGGTGTCAGCAAAACAACTATAGCGCCTGGGATCGTAATCACGAAAATCATAGGTACCATGCTTCCCAGGGTTATATCCCGTAGCAAACGTTGTCCATGCAGCAGGCGAGATTGGAGGATAGGTAGACTTCAATTTCCCATACACGCCGTTTTGCATCATCTGTTTTAAATAAGGTAATTTATTTTCTGCAACCCAACGTTCCACCAGGTCAGGAGTGGCCCCATCAAGTCCGACGATCAATACTTTAGTTCCCATATACCTAAATGTTGCTCCTTTTATGGCTATACGGAAGACCGGATCAAAACGATATTACACGCTGCAAGCAGTGTAACAGGAGGCCAGTCATGAAAAGGCAAACAGTAGGTTAAGATTGGGTTATAAATTGTGCGTAATTAAGGCAGTTTCTTAACCCGTTCTACCTTGCGTATTTCTTAGTGACCATGTACACTGGCTGGGATAAAAATACTAATGCCATATCTTGAGATAGAAAAAGGTGTAGTAGTGCGTATTCTCTTACTTAGCAATCTCTATCCACCTTATGTTGAGGGGGGAGCAGAAATCCTGGCGGGAGATGTTGCGGCCGGGTTGGAACGTCTCGGACATGAAGTGATTGTACTTACCAGTTCATATGGTCTATCCAGGCCTGAACAAGATGGCCAAATTTGGCGGACTTTGCAGCCTGCCCCTCCAGTGTATTTTGATCAGCAGCGTTCGTTCTGGTCACAGCTCAATCAGCCCATTAACTATTATCGGCGCTATCACAATGCTGTAAACGCAAGAAAATTACGAGAAGTTGTTGCAGCAACTTCTCCAGACATACTCTATATCTGGGAAATTACAGGCATTGGGGTCAATTCACTCCTTAAAGTCCTTCCTGAGCTGAAGATCCCGATCATATTTCACCTTGGCAGCTACTGGCTTCTTTATGCTCGTTCGCCTGAGACAGAGCAATCACGCCTGCGTAATCGTTGGCTGAAACAAAGGCTCATCGGTACCGTCCCTGAGTTGACCTGGACTACGCTGATTGCGGTGAGTGCCACAGTTAAGCAGGAGTATATGCGGGCAGGTTTCGACCCTAAACGCATCGAAGTGATCTATAACGGCATTGACCCTCGTTTCTTGACATTGCCCCGGTCCGCGAGTAACGAGGAAGAGGCTTTCCAACTGCTCTTTGTAGGAAGAATACGGGTTGAAAAAGGAATTCTTGTCATTCTAAAAGCCCTTGACCTGCTTATGTATGAGTTGAAGACGAGTATAAATTTACCACCTCTTCGCTTTCATATCTTTGGTGACGGAGATGAGACATATATGAGCGAACTGCAGGCCTTCTTACGTGAGAAAGGGCTTGAAGAAATGGTGACATTTCATGGGAAGGTTCCGCAAGATGAATTGATCCAGTACTATGATCGTTCCCAAATAATGCTCGTCCCCTCACTCTGGCAGGAGCCATTTGGTTTAGTTGTCGCGGAGGCTATGGCCCGAGGATTACCCGTAATTGCGTCCAATGTTGGCGGTCCAGCAGAGATCATCACACACGAGAAAAACGGTCTCCTGGTTGAAGCAGGAGATGAGCGAGCATTGGCATTGGCTATAAGGCAATTAATCAACAATCCAGACGAACGCAAACGTTTCGGGCAAGCAGCGCGCTCAACGGTGCAGGAAAGATTTGTGATTGAAGAGAATGTCAGCCGAGTTGAGCAGCATCTGCAGCGAGCTATAAACAGTGAGATCCTTCGCTGCGCTCAGGATGACATTATTTACAACGAGCTATAAACAGTGTCATCCTGAGCGCAGCGAAGGATCTAGGAGGAACTATGCAAGGGAATAGATATCCCGGTCAACTTCCTAATCAACCCGGGCCAAGAACCTGGCTCTGGCTTTTGATTATATTAGCAATTGCTTTACTTGTCGGCGTGTTAGTGTTTGGAATTTTCTATTTTGGAGTCTTCGGAAACTCCAGACAAGGGGGAGGGAGTCCAACAAGTGTTCCGACTACAACAGGAAATAGTACTCCCCCTCCCAGTGGTCCATGTAGAATCAATAGCCCTTACGGTTTCACGACCATAAATGCTGATCAGCAGCTTGTAGGTTATTACAAGCAACTTAACGTTTGTTGGGTTCGCTATCAATACCACTGGAATAAAATCGAGACAAAGCCAGGCGTCTACGATTGGACTCAGGTCGATACCGCAATCTCAACGATGAATGTAGCGGGCATTCATATTGATTTTGCAATCCAATCTGCCCCACAATGGGACCTGGTACAAACCTGCTTTGGGGTTCCTTACCTGACAGGGCCTACACAAATGGCCCAGTTTGCCACTATTCTCGCAACACGTTATGACGGCAAACATGGGCACGGTAAAATAAGTTCCTATGAGATAGGTAATGAAGAATACGACCAGCATTTTACCGGGAGCTCAGCCACTAGTGAACAATGCCGTCAAGCCAGCAACTACGGTCCTGTTCTCAAGGCCGGTTATAAAGCCATTAAGGCAGTAGATCCAACTGTTACGGTAGGGATGTTTGGCCAGTGGTTAAGGAATATAGACCATATTAACACTTTCTTCAACGACCTGTTTGCAGGTGGTTATGGTCCATATATGGATTACATGAACTTTCACTTTTATAACGGCGGCCGGGATCCCTCTCAATCGTATGGCAGTGTACCTTCGTTCAACCTCTGGTGGCAAACCATCCATCAAATCGCCACAAAATACGGCTATGCGAACAAACCAATCTGGGTAACTGAAGTGGGCTGGCCAACACATCCTACTATTCATCCAGAACAACCAGTTGCCACTGATGTACAGGCACAGTACCTGCAATATGTCATGGATCAGGCTTCCCAGTCGAACGTGGTTCAAAAAGTTTTCTGGTTTACAATTAACTACGGGAACCAGGGAGATAATATCTATCCGCCGAGCGGACCTTTACCAGCCTTCAGCACGTATCAGTCAATTGTACAGCAAAAACCTACCTGGGATTGAAAGGTGGCTGTTCCTCCACCCGTTACTGTTCCCGTGCCTGTACCATTTGGATTACCCTGTCTACCTGGACGATTGAAGACACCATAATAAAAGGTAGCGAAGACTGATACCCCAACGACTCAGGTATTCTATTGACCGCAAATGCGATCTCATCCTTTGATTCGCTCAAGCAAGCTCCTTCATTCTCGCATCAAATACGCAATAGGACATTTAGTGAGGTATTTCACATGAATTTAGTTGCGTAACAGACATCTTTAATGAGGCTAACAACCTATACTTCTAGCGAGTGCAATGGAATAGAAAGCTTTTAGTCTTAGAAGGCTCTATTCATACAAATAGATACATTGGCTGAGACAATGGGCAATAGAAGAAGATTGCTCTAGATTCATCCCATCTTAATTTACAGAGCGGCAGGAAAGTCGGTTGCTTAGTGAATGAAAGGATAAGATTATGATTAATACTCTTCGTCTTTAAGGAAAGACTTGATCTCGCCTGTTTCTCCAACAGATACGATACTCATAGGAGACACTATTGCCTCAAATAATTCAGGCTCCTCCATTAAGTCATCAGGAATAACGCTAACAAGCAATATTTCTGAAGCGTCCCAACGTTCAAGCTCAGCACATCAAATAACAGAGAGACGACGCAGAGGAGTGTTTAGCGTGATACTTGCTCTGTTAATTATGGTACTCATAGGCTCCAGCTTAGGTGCTCTCTACTTATATTCTCATCAAGATTCACCTGCTCCTACAAACCAGGTCATCGGGTATGGGGATGCCGCCTTTATCAGTGCTGCGCCATTGAATGAGGGTACTACCCAAGGTCTGAATAACGAGTTGCAGATCAATCTATCCAACATCCCAAATCCACCCCCAGGCAAGAGCTATTACGCCTGGTTATTTAGTGATAAAAACCGTAATCCCGTGATATCTCTCGTGCTCGGAAAGCTACACGTCAACTCGGGTTCAGTAACTTTTCTCTATCCGGGCGATTCACAGCACACTGATCTGCTCGCCACCTACAGTCGCCTGCTCATCACCGAAGAAGATCTCAAAAGCATACCATGGTATCCCTCTACGGGTCAGAGCACACGGAGCTACTACGCCGAACTTCCCCAAAAACCCAACGCCTCAGGTAAAGCGTTAGATCACCTACGATTTCTTCTCTCTGATGACCCACATCTACAACAATTAGGAATAGATGGGGGCCTGATAAGCGGGCTCTACAAGAACATGCAACAAGTCGTGGGATGGGCGGATAGCATCAGTAACAGTAATGACCCTGCTGTTATTCGTCGCCTGGTCATCAGCATCTTAGACTATGTTGACGGAGCACCCTATGCCCAGGAGGATGTGCCGCCTGGTACACCTTTGATGGTCGATCCAACTCTTTCCCAGGTTCCAATTACTAGTACTGAACAGTCTCAAATTATCCCTAGCTACCTGGCCCGTATCAATGATCAGCTATCCAGTCTAATATACTCACCTGGTGTCACACCAGAAACAAAAGTACTTGCTGCTCAGATTAAAGTAGCGCTCTACAATCTTGAGCAAACGCAGTTAAAACAAGTTCGCAAGGATGCAAAACAACTGGTAAACATGAGTGATACACAATTATTGCAGCCTTTATCAAAGTTGATTATAATCGATATGCAAACTCAGGCGCACAACGCTTTTTACGGTCATATTGATGCCAAGGGCATTACACAGCTTTCTGCAGAAATCCAGAGCTTAGCAACGTTTGACATTGCATTATACAAACCATAGATTGCTATTTTATCTAAAGCATGGAGTACCCAAGAGAGATCAACAGAAGATGCTTTCAAATGTGAATCTCATCGCTCCAGAAACACACCTCTGAGTCCTTATGCTTGCTGTCGCCATGTTTTGTTGTACGATAACAGGTAAACTCCTACGCCAAACACGTAAAAGAAAAGCCGGGGATATGTTCAGAATCCCCGGCTTTTCTTTCCAGTACCAATACCAAGCTAACCTATACCATCAGCATCATCCGGTTTACTCGGAAGATTACTCGAATCAACCGATGGGATATTGAGAGTTATCGAGTGGGGCTTCGCGCTAGCAGCACTCACATTAAACCCGATACTGCCGGGAGCCATAGGTAACGCCCAACTGGTTTGACCTTCGGAGAAGAGATAGTACAACGAATGAGCACCCGGTGAAAGGGTAGTCGTAATCTGGTAAATTGCTCCAGTATTGTACGAACCAGAAACATAGGTCATTTGTTGGGGCAAAGCAGTACCATCTACATAGAGGATGGCCTGCGTTGCTGGAACATTATTGCTATCGCTATAGGTGACCTGGAAAGTGATGTTACTCCCTGCCTGGCTGACCTTGGATTTGGTCAAGAGCATAGGAGTAATCGTCGGGGCAATTCTGCCCAGCCAGGTGGCCGGCTTCACGGTTGATCCATCATTGAAACTATATTGTACAAGGTGCAACCCCATAGATAAGCCACTGGCGACATACTGGTACGCGACACCTTTCGTGTAATCAGTACTTGTGCCCTGCTTCTGCATGTTATGCGCTATGCCATCAATGAGTACCTGCGCTAGAGTTGGCAGAGTATTAGAAGGAGACGTATAGGTAGCAGTATAAGTAATTGGTTGATTTGGCAAGGCCACTGAGGGGCTTACTGGTGCTGTATCTCCGTTTACCGAAAACGGATGCACCTCGGGGCCAGAATACTGCACATTGTTGTGAGGAAGAGTGACGGTTCCCCCACCGGAAACGGTTGGATCAGAGAAGGTAAAGCTATAGCTGTGAGTACCTACCCCCAGGGTTGTACTGTATTCATATTGTGTTCCAGCCCCGTTAGGGAGTGTTTTGACCGGATTCATCGGAAAAGCATTCCCATCGATTGTCACGTTATGGATGGCAGGAGTATCAGACGGCGTATAGATCACATCAAACTTATATTTATCGCTTGTGCCTCCAACCGTTGGTGTAAGTGAACCCTTTACAGTAGAGCCAAGTCCAGTAGTAGGAGTAACGAGTGTACTGGAATAGGGTATATGGTTGAGAATCAGCGGTGACTGCGGCGTCTGATTAAAGTTAAAGTAATCCATTAAATCACTGATCTTGAGCGACGCATCACGCTGACCTAGATTGGGCAAATTGAAGTTGTGTTCAATGAATTTCGCAAAGGAGCTAAAATCGCCAGTTTGATGTGAGATATGTCCAGGAATGGCATAGGGTGAGATCGTAATCAGAGGCACACGCAGGCCCAGCCCCAGGGCATCGATCTGTGGAGGCTTAATATGGTCGTAGAAGCTGCCCCAGTCATCCCAGGTAACAAAAATGGCCGTGTTATTCCAATACTGGCTTTTCATGATCGCGTTTACGTTGTCGGCCACAAAATTTTGAGCCGGCTCCTGGAGGGCCGGTGGATGATCGGTGTAATTACCTGATGGTGTGATCCAGGAGACATTTGCCAGATTACCACTGTTCACATCGGTGATGAATTGAGAAATATTACCGATCACGTTGGATGAGTTGCTGACCGACTGAATCAAGCCAGGTGCATTCCATATGGGAACGTTATTGTAATAACGCCACGTTAAGTTAGCATTTGTCAGTAAATCAGGCAAACTGCGAATGTTATAGCATGGATAGGACCAGTAATCGTCCGCGGTAGTAATATCGCGAGAGTGAATAAGATTGTTAGGCGCTGTACCACATCCCATTGGCGAGACAGTCTCGAAAATTCCCCCAGATTGAGCAGCAAACCAGGTCATATGATTTGGAGTACTGCTAGTTGCGTAGGAAGTGAAAAATTTATCGCCAAGTCCGAAAGTATGCGCGTATTGCCAATAGATAGGAATATCGGACTGCTTATACTGAACATTGGCATGAGCCTCGAAGTGATCCATCTTGCCGCCGTCAATAGCAGCCAGTTCTGCCTCAGAGCCATGATTGTAATCTCTCGGCATAGGATTGGGCGCCTGAGGTAACGTTACCCCATAAGCGCCGGGGAAGGTTCCGAAATAGTTATCAAACGTGTGGTTCTCTAACATGATAATGACTACATGCTTGATAGGAGATGATCCAGCAGCATGGGCACGTCGAGAGACATTACCAGGCAAGATATGCCAGGTTTCTAAACCAATTATCGCTAGCAGTGCGGTTAAAATAAAGAGACGCTTTAAAAGACGCATATTTTTCTCCTTGTTCTATACGAAAGCAGTCTGTAAGCTACCTACCTCTTGCGGCTGAAAAATACATGCAAAACATTACTGCCCAGCCCGCTCTTCATCATCTTCAAGGGATTTTACCTGGCAGATGAAATGCATACAGATAGTGGTCTATCGAGCCAATATAAACCACACCATCGATTACTGCTGGCGAGGAAGTAATGTAGCTCCCTGTCAGGTAACTCCATAAGATGGCTCCTGTGGTAGCATTGATGGCATACACACTCTGGTCATCCGATCCAACATAGATAACACCATTTGCTACTGCTGGCGAGGAGTATATGCGGTCGCCAGTTTTGTAGCTCCACAAAACTGTCCCCGTCGAGGCATTGAGGGCATAGAGCTTGCGGTCATAAGAACCGATATAAACTATCCCGTTAATCACTGCTGGTGAGGAGAAGACATAAAATCCGGTTCCATGGCTCCACATCCTGGCGCCTGTGGTGGCGTTGAGCGCATAAAACTTGCCATCGCCCGAGCCGATATAGACCACACCATTGACAACTGCTGGGGAAGAGACAACATAATTTCCTGTCTGATAGCTCCATAACATTTTGCCTTTTGAGGTACTAAGTGCATAGACCTTGCCATCATCAGAACCAACATAGACCACACCGCCTGCAACTGCTGGAACTGAGTGAACCACGCTCCCTGTCTGGAAATCCCAGAGTAAAGCACCTGTCGAAGCATTAAGAGCATAAATCTTGCCATCGCCTGAGCCAATATAGACCGAATTGTTGACAACCGTTGGCGAGGAGTCAACGAAACTCCCCGTGAGGAAACTCCACAACTCGGCGCCTGTAGCGGCGTTCAGGGCATACACCATCCCATCATCCGAGCCAACGTAGACCACGCCATTAGCAAGCGCTGGCGAGGAGTCAACGAAATTCCCGGTGGGAAAATTCCAGAGCTCGACGCCTGTGCTGGCATCGAATGCATGAAGTCGGCGGTCATCTGAACCAATATAGACGACACCACCTACGACCGCTGGAGAAGAATAAATATAGTCTCCAGTGGAAACTTTCCAATCAAGTACTAACCCTGATACATTCGAGGTAGCGAGGACATGCTCATAGGGATTCACACGATCATGCCGAGGTTTGAATCCAAATGTGGACCAGTACGCCTGCGTAAGGAAAGTCATCCCAGTAGCATGTACGCCCAGCCTGGTGAGACCAACCAACGTAAAACTGAAGATGATAACAACCAGTAAAGAAAGTGCCATCATTCCCCTGAAGCGGACAGAAGGATGCACGAAAAACCTCACTTTCAAGCAAAACACTGATCCATCACTGTTCGGTAGTGTGAACATGGGATGGTTAGTATTTTTCCCTTTACAGAGCGCCTCTCTCTTTTGACACAATTTCGATTGTTCTAGAGCCCGTATGCGTAGAGGTTCCAATCCATATTACCTACGTAGAGTACGCCATTCGAAATGGAGGCTCCCGCAAAGTAGCGCGAATTATTACGAGTATCAGTTAGAGTATTATTAAGAGTCTGTCCTGTAGCTGTGTTGAGTAAAAGTACGTCCTTGCCTGCCATCACGACGGCGACTCCTGGCACCAATGTGACAGGCGCAAGGACCGCTCCATCGTTCAGACATCGCTGCCAGAGATAGGCCCCAGTGGCAGGATTAACCGCTTGTACACTTCCCAGGCAAGGGTTACCATTGATGGTCGTATTTCCACCGGCAATGTAAAGTGTGCTACCATTCCAGGCGGCGGAGGAGATGGCACCCTGACCACACTGTGGGCACTTGCCTGGGGCGGCTATCTGATCCTCCCAAATTGGACCGTTCCTGATAGCTCCCCTCTCAAACGCGTAAAATTTTCCATTCTTATTCGCAGCGCCAACCAGATAATGCACGGTGCCACCAATATTGGCCTGGAAAAGGGTCGGGCTGGCTCCGAAATCGGTGCTATCACCTATCCAATCAGACGGCGGCAGTTGCCAGGAACCCACAAAGCTCAGATTAGATGCGCGCAGTTCGATCATTGAGAGCGCATGAGGCTCGGGAGACGGGCACTGTGGGTGAATAGTACCGGTACTAATGTAGATCTCGCCAGTCAACGTATCAATCGTGGGAGAACTCCATACCGCGCCGCCTATACAGCCATCAGGGACGTTGTTAAAGGTGCTCTGGATGGTTCCGGTAGCGGCATCCATCTTGACAAGTTTCCCCTGCACCAGTGGACAATCTCCAAAAGAGGAAACACCCATATAGACACTTCCCTGGGACACGACAGGTGAACTCCAGAGGAAGGTAGCTGGCGGCGTACCTAACGCGGTTTTCCAGATGACAGTTCCAGTACCAGCATCCAGCGCGTAAAAGTTGGCGCCACCACCTCCCAGGAACACCATCGAAGTCATCGTACCGTTGATATTTACTGAGGCAACGGCTGGTATGCTTGCTACACCTGTTTTAGGCGGGTGACAACCGGTAGCAACCGACGTTATGCCCAGGAACGTTTGCCAGACCTGGTGACCATTCAAGTCCGTTGCATGCTCGTAGCCATCCCATGATCCCCAGTAGATCATTCCATTGACTACCACTGGTTGTGTAGAGATACTTCCCCCTGAATGGTACTTCCAGTGCAGAATGAGGTTGGGAGCCGACGTTCGGTTGATCACCGTCTCAGCACTGTTGTAGCCACTTCGTCCTGGGCCAGCCAGATACATCGGCCAGTCCCCCGTCGTTGCGAACTCGACTCTGTCAGGGGTTTGGACTGCATGTGCATTCAGAGCGGCAAAACCAATCGTTGTGAAAAAATAGGACAGGAATGCAATTACTATCCAAAGGAAAATCACCCACCACCTCCATTTTCCCAACAAACGCATCTTCTTCTGCAACATCGTTGTATATACCTTTCCCATGATGTGTTTTAGAGCTAGCAATGTTTACTGTGTAAAGTATGAAAGAACTACACAGGTCTTGGAAGAGCAAATAGGTGAAGATCTGGTTAAGAGAACGTGATAATTATTCACTACAGGTTATAGTTCTCTTCTTTGTTTGGACCATGTTGCCACATCTGATACCTTCATCCTCCAAAATAAGTGGTAAGAGTGAAAGCCTTCACTCCTACCACTTCAAGGAACACCAATTACGCCTCAAGTAACTTTTTCAGCTTACTTCGGACAAGACCACTTTCAGTACCGTTAACTGCTGCCGACGATACTTGCTCAACCTGCTTGCGCTCCATAAACAATTCATCCAGCACACGGCCATCAAAGTCAAAGGGCAACGGTAGACCCAGGTTATGCAGGATCGTTGGCACAATATCATACAACTCTGCATTCGGAGCTTTACATCCTCGTTTGATGCCGCCACCGTAGGCATACAATACGCCATCTTTCTGGTGCGTGCCGCGTGTTGTGTTCGCATCATCCCACAGACGTGTGTTACCGAGATGCATGCGGAAGGTGATTCCATCTGTAGGGAGGAGCAGGAGATGTGGCTCTCGTGGAGCATACGATCCCTTACCAAAGACCTCGGTAGTATAGATGGCATCAATCAGAGATTGTCCTGTTCGCGGATGGCGCAGACGCTTCAAATCTTCACAGAGATGAGCCAGGGTTGTCTCGTCCAGATTATGCCCTAAGAAAATATCGGCATAGCCGCCTAGGAACCCCGACATGGAGGGTACATAGGCTCTGGTCTGCTCCCAATCGATATCGGTCAAGACGGGCTGGAGCACATCGCCCATATATTCCTGTATGGCGCCAGTTTTTTTAAGCATCCTTTTTGATTTTCGCGCCAGTGAAAGTAAACCGACCTGCTTGAGCGTGTGTTTCAATGTCGTATAGCGGCTGGCCTGGCTGCGCTGGCTGCTAGAACTTAGTTTAAGCAAGCCTTTGGTATACAGATATTCATTGATATCAAAGAAACGTGTAGCCCCCTGAAAGCCGTGGTCAGAAACAACGAAGAGGCTGTCATCAGGGCCTAGTTGCTCTAAGATTAAACCCAAACCATGATCTAGCAGGCGGAAGTATTCTGTCGCCCGTGTCTCAAGTGCCATGAGGTCATCCCACAGCGGATGTTGCAATCGATCTGCGCCAACGAAAGCGACATAACAAAAATCCCAGGGCTTTTCTTTCATAAGATAAAGAGTCAGTTGGATACGCCGCTCAGTCATACGCAACGTCGCATCGATCAGCGGGTCCGACTTTCCTGTCAACTTCATGCTGAACATATCATCGTGTTCAAGGTCAATCATATAATCGGGTACAGCACGGTAGAGTTCTTCCTTAAAGTTCACCGGGTAAGTAAAATCTACATTATTACTGGGAGTTAAATAGCCACTGACCATCACACCGTTGACAGTATCCGGCGGATAGGTCACAGGCACATTAATGACGAGCACCTGTTTGTTGTAATCACTCAAAATATTCCAGATTGCCTTTGCCCCCTTGCGATGTGTTTGAACACGCGCCTTTCGGGCCGCCCCATCCTTTGCTTCCTCATATTCCCAAAAATCATAGACACCATGCGCTGCTGGTCTCATACCTGTCGAGAGCGATGTCCATGCAGCAGGAGTGACTGGAGGATATTTGGATTCCAGGATGGCTTCGCATCCATGCTCGCTTAACTTGCGGAAGTTAGGGAGATCACCGCGTTCAATGAGAGGATGGAGAACGCGAAATGTCAAACCGTCAACACCAAATAGAACAGTACGCATAACACCTCTTATTTCTTGCCGCGCTTTAACTTTCTGCGCAGCGCATCCAAGACTATTTGATCTTCAGGGCTGATTCTTAAAATGGCAAGTAGCCCAACATATAACGCAATAAAAACAGGGATGAGTGCAAGTTCAAAGGATAAATTTATACGAGAAATGCGCAACGATAAATTTGAGAAACTGAGCAGGTAGATTAAACCACCGGTCAGTACCGCACTGATCAATCCTGCTCCTATCGGCTTGAGTGTATCCCAACGAAATGGCATCATCCTCAGAAAAATATAGACTTGAAGCAACCGCATCAAATTTACGACACTCAAGGCTACACCTGTAGCTATGGCGACGCCCATTGCGCCATAGCGTGGGATCAGGATAACACCGAGTACAATATTGAAGACGATCGCTACAAGCGAGTTGAGAAATGTAATCTTCTGATGCCCCGTCATGAGTAGCATATAACCTACACAGCCGGTTCCAACATTGATTAAATTGCCTATGGCTAATGCGATGAGCAATGGCCAGGCTGGCGAAAAACCATTACCTGCTATGCCAAGCAAAGGCTCGGAGAAGAGTACAGCGATCCAAAAAATAGGCAGACTGAATGTAAGGGCCCACTTGGTCACAATCTTAAACATTGCGGACAGTTTCTGATTTTCTCCTTTGCTATGCAGTTCCGCAATTGTTGGAGAAAACATCGTATTAAAGGATTGTAAAGGCATAGAGACAAAGATGGCTATGCGGATAGCAGCGCCATATTGTCCAATCGCTACATTGGAAATTGCGAAGGCCGCCAGTAATACTGTATCTACAGAGTCCAGAACGGTATCGACAATTGAGGTCAAAAAGTTCGGAACTGCGAAACCAATCCATTCACGTAACTCAAACCCCCGTGCTGTTTGTTTGCTTGTCTTGATAAGCTGGCGAAAAAAGAAAAATAAACTGACCAGCGTACAGAACAATATACTTAGAAGTAATGCTATAGCAACCGAGGTTATGTCGCGAAAGAATAGGAGAATCGGTATGAGGAGCACGAGCAATACAGCAGGAATCAGGAGACGCTGAGTAAGTACGCGCCATTTGAACGCCTTGAATCCCTGTAAACCGGCACTCCAAACGACCTGCATACATGTCAAAGGGATGATTGGGACCATGATAAGTAATATCGGTACTATCTCAGATGAACGTCTGACAGTGACAATATAAGGAGTGAGAGAGATCACGAGAAAGGCCCCAAGCATACCAGCCACCCCCACTAAGGCAGAGCAAAAAATCGCCAGACCGCGCAGCAAATGTGGTTGCTTCTTGCCCCGGTATATCGAGGTATAGCGAACCATCGCATCATCCAGGCCAAGGTTGAAGATTGACGAAACTAACGTCACAATAGCATAACCCAGGGTGTATAACCCGTAAGGACCAGGCCCAAAGCCGCGCTGGATCATGAAGTTATTGCCATATTTGAACACATTGCCTACGATAGTGCCGGCTCCAACTATAGCCGCACTACTGGCCGCCCCCGAAATCTCCGACTGCATAACTGGCATTGATTGGCCCTGTTGCTTCGATATGCCTCTGAGCACCATCATCGAGAAGGTATCTTCCTTCTCGAACGAAGGAACATCATAGTCATCATCAAAGCCAAAAGTCCCGGGCTTCCATGCACGATTGCGGTCGTTAACGCCACTTCTACTGCGCTGCGCTGGTGGGGTTTCGACGATAGGAAGCAAGAACGTTTCTTGCACCACACTGCTGCCTGCTGTTACGGTAGTGCCACCATTCATTTCGACCGCAGGGAGAAGAAACGTCTCTTGCATCTGCTCCGACTGAATCGGCGAGGATGCCCGAAATTGCTGGAGCCCATGACTGCCATGTCCATTGATCGATGGGGCATGGCTCGTCGCTTGCTGTGTATAAACACCGATATAGTCAAATAACCTCTTGCGTGGAGGCTGTGGTGATCGTGGCAGATTGTCACTCATGCGATATTGCTACCTTTATGGGCATTGTCCGTTCTGCCTTTAGACAGATTAGACATATCCAAGATCACGCAAGCGATTGATTATCAGCTTCTCGTCCTCATCAGAAAGCTCCTGGCTCTCCAGACCGGAACGGACGGGATGTGTTTCAAGATAAGACTGTCTGTAATGCTTTCGTATGATTGTTCACCCCTTTATTCTCCCCAATCAGTGTAAGTGTTTCTATTCCATTGCAGCTTCGTCAGATGCCAGCTGCGATCTTTCCTTGATACCTCAATTTCTTACGGGCTAACCTCCAAAGCTGATCCTTATAAAGGACACACCCCCAGATGATCCAGGAAGTGAGTACCTGGGGAAGGTCATTAAAACCACCGATCTGGCGAGGCTGCAAGAAGAAGGAGCCAGCAAAGAAATCACCAATGGTCGACCCGCAAATCAGACCCAGGCTGACCAATGCTAACATACGGTCATAGCGCTGCTCTGATTCAACGTAAAAATGCAAATCAAGCCACCTTAATCTATTTTTGCTAGTGGTTATCTTCTGTACCTGAGAACGCCGAAACAGTTGTATTGAGACGACGATAATAACCACAATAAAAGATAGGTAGAAGAATAGCCCAATCGGTCCAAGTTCCCCCAGAATCTGTAGAAATCCATTATGTGCCACTCCCAGACCTGTTTTGTTGAAATCGCGCAAATATAAAGGCAACTGCGTAAAACGCTGATCATAGGCCCAAAAGTTACCCGGACCAACTCCTAGCAAAGGCTGTTTACTCCAGACACGTAGCGCATCCTGCCAGATGATGAGGCGAAAAGAATCAGCCGACTTCACCTGCTGCAACTTGGCAAGTTCACCTTTCACCAGTGGCAGGAATGGGATCAGAGCAAGACAGCAGTAAACAAAGAGCCGTCGCGAATATGCAATCGTCATGACAAGCAAGGCCAGGCCTAACTCCAGCCACCAGCTATTTTCCAGTGTGAGATAGACGCCTCCCAGACAACAGGCCAGAGCCAGCATATAGATGAGGCGTCTTCGCCAGGTCGTGGCGTACAAAAAGCGAGCATAGGTAAGCATTGATCCCAAAACAAGTAACTGCGCTAAGGCTCGTAAACTCATCCACAGAATGGTTGGTTCAGCGAAACGGAATGTGTAAATGGTTGCACCGATACGCCTGAATTCGTAGAAAATCACCAGCGCTGCAAGTACGGCGAGGATCATGTACGCACGCTGGACATATTCGATCAGGCGCTCTTTACTGGATGCACAGATGGTGGTAACCAAAATCGTGATCAATGGAAAGAAAAACAGTGCAACGCCAAAGATCTCATCATAGTAGATCGGGTTGTTATTAATCTTACGTGGCACGACATGCGTCCAGGTCAACTGTACCATGATTTCGGAGACGAAAGCCATTAAGATAACCCCAAGCCAGGGCCAGATCGACCAGAACGAAGGGAAGACAGGCTGACGCGCATGAAAAACCGTTTGCACAATAAGTATAGCAAAGAGCAACACGATGAGCGGCTGCACCGGTGAAGCGCTGAGAGATTTCAACTGCAAAACCGCAGGAAAGAAAGCAGTTGCAAAAACGGCAACCAGGAGTAAACCCCAATCTGCATACTTTACTACGAAAACAAGCAGCACAATCGCGCCCACACCTCCCAGGATGATCTTGGGGCTAGCCAGAAGCAATGGGGCAAGAAATGGGGAGGCAACACCTGCTATGACAATGAGCAAGAGCCGATACCACCAGAAGCCCGTGGCGCGCCTCAGTCGAATGAGGCGATGATACCTGCGCTGTTTACGCAGCTCACCGGCAAGTTTTCGTGGAGATGCATCTCCACCCTGTGAGGGAGGAAATGCACCACCAGAAAATGTATCCGTAATTTGCATTGATCTTACTCTTCTCTAAGGATTACGTGGCTTCGACATCTCAACCCAGTGCGCCATAGAAGACGACGGATTGGGATGTACATTCGCAGCAGCATTTGGCGATGGCGGATACGCTGAAAGCTCCGGCGGCATCGTCATATTATTAACAGGTGCAGGTAGCGATACAGGAGGGACAGGCACCTTCACAGGAGAATCGATTACGCTCATGGGAGGAACGGCCGAATTTATATTAGCTACCTTCTCTCCTCTCCACTCATAACTAGAAACATCGCCGTTGCCATTGCCGTTGCCTGAACTCCCGTGCATCGACATAGATACCCACTGCTCAGGAGCTGAGCCGGTGGGTGAAGCGGACGCGAAGTAGCTATTACGCTTGCGACGGGGCATGCGATTCAAAATGGCGCCCGAGGGCGTGTGAGCCAGGGAAGACAACATCTCTTTCGCTCGCAATAGTAATTTGAGCTTGTCATGTCTGGAGTCGAGTACAAGCGCGACCCCATCAACCATGGTAGCGAGTAAAAGCGCATCCGATCTACTCAGCAAGGGCGGTCCATCAATAATTACCAGGTCGGTCTTCTTGCGCAATTGTGCCAGTATGCCCGGGAATTTCTGTCCCAGTAAAAGGGTGGGATCTTCCACCTCCTGGCCTGCTGGCAGAACCCATACACCAGGAATAGTGCTGCGTACCACAACAGCATCGACGGTCTCTGCGCCTGTTCCCCTGAGCAAGCCCGATAACCCCCTACCAGTAGAACTGATTCCAAAAGCGAGGTGAGTAGTCGGCTTTTGTAGATTCCCTTCGACAACAACCACTGAGCCCCCTCCACGAGCAACAGTCGATGCCAGTCCGACCGCAAGAGAGGTTTTGCCTTCTGCTGGCTGAGCGCTTGTGATGAGCAAGGCGACGCCCTTGGGACTGTGCCACTCACCCGGCAAGATACCGGTGAGGCGGAGATTGACAGCTATGTCCGCAAACTGGTGCATGACACGCCCTTTAGCAAGCGCTGGATTCTGCTTGATTTGCTTTGCAGCGAAGAGGCCTCCAAGGTAGGCCATGCCCAACTTCTCTTTCACCCGATCCTCGCCACGTAACCGGTCATCCAGAAAGATCATGAGGAACATGATCATGATGCCGATCAAGATACCAACGGCACCAGCAGCAGCTACAACCAGAGTTCCTTTAGAGGATGATTGAACATCTATGAGTTTCGCCTTTTGTATGACGACGATATCACTATTTACAGTGGTTGGCAGTTGATCAATCTGTGACTGTACACTATTGATCTGCTGGTTTGCGTTTTGCAGGTCGCTGCTTGCCAGGATATAAAGTGGATCAGTATTCACATGCGTCTTTATTATGCCCTGATCAAGACCTGCCTGTTTTTGATCAGTAGTTAGTTGAGCTTGTAGTTTATTACGCTGATCAGTCAGCGCTGCCTGGCGCTGAGACTGGATATAATCTTGAAAACCTTCGGCCACAGCATTAGCTAACAGGATACAGTCTGCTGGTTTGGCGGTCGTAGCAGTGATAGTAATGGTGGCAGCAGTCGTTGATGGAGCAGCGACGACATCATACAGGAGATCGTCCGCAGTAAAGTTGTGCGCGGCGACTTGAGGATTATGTGCTACAACATATTCCATCACCGAGCGGGACATAATCTCAGGAGCATAGTTAGTAGCCGCATCGAGGCTCGTCCCACTCGGCGTCACCCCTGGAATAGTGGTTCCGGGAGCGCCAACTGTAGCTAACATGATCGAGTTCACTGTACTGGTTGCAGGGGTAATTTTTGAAAGACCTACCCCTGCTGCCGATGCAATCACGAAGGCAACCAGTATGACCCAACTGTATTGTTTAATACTAGGAAAGTAACGTTTCAATGAGTGTTCCCCCTTTTAATTATCTACTTTTCCGTGTCTTAGCACACAACATCATTAGAATTCACGAATGGAACACTATCTGAAAATCAGTGACAATCATTCGCCCACATGTGCAACCAGGTTCGTAGTGTACCATAGTGTAGCTTTTCTTCTCATAGGACATTCTGTTACAGTATGGTGATGATCTTTGATTAACGGTTAAGATTTCGTAACCAACTCATATAGTATGTCAGGCAGAGAGGAACACTTTCATCATCACCGCCTGATTGATAAAAGAAGCATTGCTCTGGGTGGTTGCAAAAAATGCAATAACGCCTTCCTGAACTCCACTCGCATTCAGAGTATAAGGAATTGCAACGCTAAAGGATGCACTCCCAGCGGTGGGAGAAGATCGAAGAGCGCCGGTATCGCCAACCGTGACGTAGGTGTTATCATAAACAACCACCCGGCCCAGAATGCTACTGCTAGCCACATAATTGCCTTGCACGCTGACCGGGCTGGTTACTTGAGTGCCAACCATCGGATTGGTAAGCGACACGCTCCCATTTGTGGATGTCACCGTTGTAATTTCCAGAATGTTGGTCGAGGCCCCATCAAGATGGTAAAGTGTGGCAATAAAGCCGCCGCCGCCCAGACCATTATTGGTGATTTGAACAATAATCGGATCAAGCAGGTTATTCTTCACGACTGACTTCGTCACATTCGACCAGTGAAAGATGCTAAACGCCAGGTGCTCAGCTACATCAACACCCGATGTTCTCCAACTCTCGTTTCCTGAGGCCCCTCCTTGCGAAACGTACAGTGCCTGGGAGTTTTCAGCCTGGTAGTGAGTTACATCGGGATAGAGGCCGGTGAACAGAACCTGTGCGAAGGTCGTCCCATTCCATTTGTACTCTTTGAAGAGGTCCCGTGCGGCGCTGGACAAGCCATGCACCCCAATCTCCGCCGTGGTGATAGTTCCTGTTGGGCTGATCTGGGCATCACCATCGACCAACCCTTGCACTTTGAACCTTTGAGCAGGGGTACCAGACAAATTATCGTATACATACACGTCCAGTTTTGCATCTGGCGTGTAATAGCGCACATTGACCAGTGCCTGCAGCGAACCACCGCCTTCCAAATTGCTGCAGGTGACTTTTTGCACTTTGTTTACATTCGCATGGGTGCCAATAAGACTATCCCAATTGATTGAAAGCGTGGGACAGCCTACAACTTGTAGATTGATTGTTGGCGGCTTCACAGTCGGCGTTGGTGAAACAACAGGTGTGGGACTGTTAGTCAGTGTAGTCGTCTCATTATTCCCACTCTGGCTTGGAGCAAAAAACGGATTGGTGCATGCGCTAAGCAGGGTCATAAGACAGCAGAGTAATAGGGCTTCTGCTATAGAAGCCCAGCCAAAACTCAAAAATCGCTGTCGATGAGAAATATATGATTTGCTCTTTGCAGAGCGACTTCTCATTGTTCGTACCTCCGGGATGGTTTACCACTACTAGCCCTTTCTACTACTGATTTCAAACGACACATCCCTAGCCATGTAACATAGGCAAAAATGAATAGGACTCCTGTAACTCCATAACTGGTTAGCACTCTACAACCACAAGTACGAAATAATAACCATTTCATCACCATTCTTATACTCACTTTCCTTGTGCATGGGCTATGCTGTAAGGTAGATGGGTGTCAGATGTCAGGAACCCAATCCCGTAAACGGGATAGGCTTGCGTACTGTTGGGAGCATTATCCCGAGAACGCGTGCAAGTTTCACCTGACTAGACTCAGTGGTTCCAGACAGGCTGGATACAATCAGCCTGGGAGCCACTACGATAGGAGTGAATACATAGGTACCATTGGGGATGCTTGCCCTAGTCCCCTGCTCTACGGCTGGTGGTTAACAGTCCTGGTGGGTAGGGACGGTGCTGCCAGTACACAAACCGCTCACTATCTTTGTCGAAGGGCGCCGTACATGTGTGCGGACATGGGCCTCATCTTGCTTGAGGCCAACCGAGAGGGAGACCGCATTTCTGCCTCTTCCCCGCAAGGGGCTTGACGAAAAGCAAAGCAGATTGCACCTGCGGGTGCCTTTCTTTCCTCCCACCGCATACATGCTGGTGGGTATCCAGAAAGGACTTTCTATGAACGGGGAGAGCCTCCTAATTAATCAGATACCAAATAAAAGAATCAGTAGGAATTTTTTTGATATAGATGTGACTATAAGAAAACCTATTCTTGTTACGGGTTCTCATCGTTCCGGAACTACGTGGGTAGGCAAGATGCTAGCGGTATCCTCAGCAATAGGTTATATTCATGAACCCTTTAACTTGACACACCGCCCGGGCATCTGCACTGCAAAATTTCCCTATTGGTTTACCTATGTCACAGAGGAAAACGAAGCTCCATACTATGAGGCTTTGAAGAAGACTCTGGCATTCCGCTTCGATATAGGAGCTGAACTTCCGGCTATTCAGTCCTTCAGGCACGTGGGAAGAATGCTCAAAAATTACAAAAACTTTTCTTTATATCGTTACCGTCAAGCAACCCCCTTGATGAAAGATCCGATTGCACTTTTTTCATCTGAATGGCTCGCCCGGACATTTGATATGAGCGTGATAGTGCTGATTAGACATCCAGCAGCATTTGCAAGCAGCATCAGTCGACTGAACTGGACCCATAACTTTTCGCATTTTCTGAATCAGCCCTTATTGATGCGAGATTATCTTGCTCCATTTGAAGCGGAAATTCGCGCATTCGTGGAAAAGGAACATGCTATCCTGGAACAAGCAATTTTGCTCTGGAGAATTATTCATTACCTGATCCTTCATTACCAGGAAAAACATAAGGATTGGATTTTCTTGCGGCATGAAGATATTTCGATTGATCCTCTTCATCATTTTGAATATCTTTATAAGAAAATGAATCTGACTATGACTGACAAAGAAAAGCAAGTCATTGAAGATTTTAGTGGTGAAGACAATCCCACCGAAGCTACAATGGGTCATATTTTAGAAAAGCGCAATAGCAAATCGAACATAAAAAGTTGGAAAAAGAAGTTTACCGAAAAGGAACTAACAAGTCTGAGAACAAAGGTGGAAGAGATTTCACATATGTTCTACTCAGATACTGATTGGTAAGGAAACATCACTTTTCTTCCTAAATCTTTGTGAGGACAAGAACATAAGGAGTCAATCGTCATGCAAACCATAGATAAACCTGGTCAGATTGAGTCAGACAGAGCCCAACAGCAACAAAAGGAGCCTGCAAAGGGTATTATTGACAGAGCGAAGCCTGTAGTCAGGGGTGTGGTGCATACCTGTTCACAAACCTATAGAGGGATGACCAGCTTTATGCGTGTCATGCCAGATTTTTTAATCATCGGCGGACAGCGATGTGGCACCTCTTCCCTCTATTACTATCTCACTGAACAACAGAGTATTAGTTCTGCTGCTACTAAAGAAGTGCATTATTTCGACGATTTCTTCGCCAGGGGTATCAATTGGTATCAAGCACAATTTCCAACAAACGCATATAAATATTCTGTTGAACATTTCCGCAATCGTCATTTCCTCACTGGCGAAGCTTCCCCTTATTATATTTTCCACCCCAATGCCCCCAGACGGATTTCGGCGGTCTTACCTCACATAAAACTCATCCTTCTGATTAGAAATCCAATTGATCGTGCTTATTCGCAGCATTGGCTTGAGGTCAAAGGGAGATATGAGACGTTGTCATTCGAAGAAGCGATTAAATGTGAGCAGGATAGAATAGCAGGTGAACGCGAGAAGATGTTGAGTGATGAAAATTATCACAGTTTCAAGCACCGGCGCTATACATATTTGACCAGGGGCATATATATAGACCAGATTGAGTATTGGATGAACTTTTTTCCTAGAGAGCAGTTTTTGTTCCTTAAAACAGAAGATCTCTACTCAAACCCGGCATCTATTGTAAGACAGACGCTGGAGTTCTTGGGAATCCCAGGAAAAGAAATAGACACAAATAGAGAATACAAGAAATATAAGGTTCCTAGTAAAACGGGCTATAGGACGAAAGATTCGGCTCCAAAAATCGATCCAAATACCCGGAAGTACCTGGTTGAATACTTCAAACCACACAATGCACGTTTGTATGAGTTCCTGGGGCGGGATCTCGAATGGGATAGCTGAGCAACCAACCTACCCCATCTAGGAAAAGTAGCCACTTCCCCTTGATTTTGGGAAGTAGTTACCTCTTTTCCTTTCAATAAACTCTTTAAATGGAGTCTTACCTGGCAATTGCTTTTTTAGGGCGGACAAGGTACGCGCTCAAGAGAAAAACAGCTGCGATCCCGAAGAAGATAGCTGAAAATTTCTTGTGCGAACTGGTATTAACATGTGGATAATTAATGAGCGTAAAAGGATGACTCAATAACACATATGGATGGTAAATGCCATGAATAAGGTAATATACACCCAGGAGAATGAAGATAGCCGCAAGGGCAATTGCTCCATAGAAAAGCACTGAACGATTCATTTGCTGCAATTTTATCCTCTCTATTAACATTTGTTATCCTAAACAGACCCTATCATCTCTAACGAACAACAAACTCCTTACGAATAGACAAGCACTGAATTTAGCCAATTTGGATAATCACACTTCAACCTACCAGGGATCATTTCCGAAAACGCGCCTCGCAATAGACATAAAAGGCATTTTCAAATGATTTGGCCCAGAAAAATTAAAGAAATCTTAACCTGATTGATGCAATCGCAATCATATCTTAACTCTTTCACTACCGACAACCCCCATCTCATCTGTTACACTCTAGTCGTTGTGGGAAGTAGTCAAAGGAGAGCTTTCTGTTATGAACCAGATAACGGTCGTAGTACCCAGGCATCCAGAAGAAGGTCAAACTTCTCAGGCAAGTTCAAATGTTACTACGAGTACTTTAGTCACGGAGCCGCTTCGAATAGATGACATTCGTCGACCTTCTCTGTTATATTTTCTTTCTAAGAGATGTATCGACATAACACTGGCTCTTTTTGGTATCATCGTACTTATGCCAGTACTCTTGGTAATCGCTCTATGTATCAAGCTTGACGATGGTGGTTCGATACTCCATTTCCGGGAAATTATTGGGAAGAACGGTCGGCGCTTTTTCGCGCTAAAGTTTCGCACAATGATACTGAACGCAGATGCATACCTGGCGAAGCATCCTGAATTGTTGCAGAAATTTCAGCAGAATATGAAACTAGAGCATGATCCGCGGATCACGCGCGTAGGCAAGTTCCTCCGCAAAACTAGCCTGGATGAATTACCGCAACTATTCAATGTGTTAGTTGGGCAAATGTCGCTTGTGGGGCCGAGGATGATTCATCCAAGCGAACTACCACGTTACGGTGAGTGCGCTCAGAAACGCCTCTCCGTGAAACCCGGCATTACAGGTTTGTGGCAAATCAGCGGACGCCAGCACATCTCTTACGATGAGCGCGTTCAGCTTGATATGCGATATATTGATACTCGTTCATTTTTTGTCGACCTCGCTATCCTGGTAAAGACGCTGAAGGTCTTCATCGTCCACACTGGAGCATAGCGGGGATTAGTGTAAAAGGAGAATAAGTTATGAACACTCAAACAACTCGGGCTAAGTATCAGGCGCCCAAGCTTGAAGTCCAGCGTCTCCGCGATCTCCCATCGGCACTGGCTTCATCAGGCTGCCGCGTCAGCCCGAGCAAAGGAATGAGTTGCTCGACTTCCGGAACAGGTGGGCGTTCTGGCGGCTAAACAGTCGTAGTCCATCCGTCTTCTGAGCCGATAGATCAATAATATAGTCCATCGGCTCAGATTTCTCCATGAACATATCCCCCTTCTTTCTCACTTTCTACGCCGAATGTTTGTACATATGTTATAATCTCAAGGTTCCGTACATCTCAAATGAGCAATGCTATAGTTATGCCGTTGGCTTGTTATGAGGAGTTGGTTATGTCCCTGCCCAGACAGGATTTAGCACATGCAACAACTATTGCTTCCCTCTATATACAGGCACTTCGCGGAGGCGAAACGCTCTGGTTCCAGGTTGCAAGTGGAAGTATGGTTCCAACACTCAAAGTAGGTGACAGCGTACGCATTGAACCAGCCAGAGCAAAAGATATTCAAGACGGGGAGATTGCTGCATTTGAAACAGCCCAGGGTCTCGTAATTCATCGCATTGTGCGACGTGAACAAAGAGGTATTGCTGTCCGATTATTAGAAATGTGCGATGCTGATTTACGTGCCAACTGGATTGATGAGCAAGCAGTGGTCGGACGAGTCATTATAGTACGGCGGGGTACCAGGGAGATTAATTTGCAACACCCCGTAGCCAAAAGGTGTGGAACTGTTACTGCATATCTACGTCACAGGTTATATCTGTTACATACCAACAAGAAATTTGCTAGATTGCGAGTAGTCGTGCGTAAATGTTCACGTTTGGTGGTGCATAGCGGCTGCTGGTGTATACATATAAGAAATACTGGGAGATAGGCATGCTGCTACGCAATACTGCTGTTTTATGGCGAGAACTCGATGGGGAAGCAATTCTGCTCAATCCTAAAGAAGGGTGCTCATATAATCTGAATATTGTGGGTACTTTGATTTGGAAAATGCTAGACGGAGAACATACTCCCGACGATATCGCTAAGACCGTCTGTGAGCTTTATGAAGTAGAATACGAGCAGGCGCTTCAGGACATAAAACAGCTTCTGAATGAATTGCGTGACAACAATCTTCTAAGCGATGGTGTCTCTCCTTCGCGCACTACCGTGTAAAACTATGTTCAATAACACATTACTAGATACAGTCGAGACGGCAGTTCACCAGTTCCCAGAGCGAGTGCTGGACAAAGCATTTTTTTTTCATGATGTCCGTGTGATTTGCCAGACGAATCATCCTGCGATACTGGCTATTCTAGATGAGATGCTAGGGATATTTCCTGAGCCGGCAAAGCTACAGGGAGAGGTCACTTACACTATATTATGTTACGAGAGCTCCGCGCACTTTTCACTCCAGCTACCCGCCTCCCGCAAACGCACTGAGACAGTGCGCCTATTAACCAATACAAAGCTAAAATATTATCAAGACCTCGCTTCCATGACCGAGTATCAAAGCTATGAGGCATTGCAACCTGTCAAGGGGACGGTTCTCACGGCCATTAGCCAATCTCGAAATGTCGTACTGACTCAACTTGAAATGCCCAACCTGTACCAGGCAGCATTTCTGCGCCGCTATGTTTTTCTCCTGGCGTTGGGCCGGATCATGGGTCGATTTGGATTTGAACCCAGCCATGCCGCAGCCATTACTGCTCCTGGAGATAGCGAGCAAGGAGCGTTGATTATCGGCGAATCAGGCAGTGGCAAAACCACGCTTAGCCTGGCCTGCGCGAGCATGGGGTGCGGCTTTCTAGGTGATGATCTGGTGATGGTGCGCAAAGGTGTAGTTGACGGCACAATCAGCGCCTATGCAATCACGCATGAGTTTTCGGTTCGCTCCAGTTCGCTGGATCTCTGGGATACATTGAACTTTCTACATTCCTACCCTGTGGATTTACGCGATAAACGCTACTGCTCCATCGAACAGCTACGCAGCGGAGTCAGTCGTCTACATACGCCAATTCGGCTCTTGCTCTTTCCCTCACTTACTACTGCTACCCAGAGTGTTGTAACTCGTATGAGTAAAGCAAATGCACTTCAACAGTTGATTGACAAAAGCATGGGCACAACAAACAGGAATTCGCAAGCACAAGCAAAGTTTTTTTTGTTGTTGAGCCAGTTAGCAGAGCAAGCACCCGGTTACCACCTCACAATTGCGCAAAGTGCTAACGATGGCCCACAAATTGTACTCTCACTTTTTACAGGCGGACACAATGACTGAACGAAGCTCCCCCAATACATCTGTGTACCCACCTCTACCAGCTCACCAGGTGAACAACGTCGAAAACCACGCACCTGCACAGGAGAAACTGACACATACCAAAGATGTCAGCAGTAAACAGGCAAATCAGCCTATCTATACAAATACCCATTATGCACGCAGGCTTGAAAGGCATCAACGAGCGAGAGAAAAGCGACTAAGCTGGCAAGATGTACGCCAGGTCAGTCAGTTTGTGATTCCATTCAAAGGGGAAATAGCCCTGGTATTTGTGCTCACCGTTGGCATCGGTTTGACTGCACTCCCACTACCTTACATCTTTCGCATAATGCTCGACCAGGTCTTCCACAAACATGATATCACGCTATTCATCTGGTCGCTCTGTCTGTTGGGAGCAGATCTCTTGCTAGAGGAATTATTGAGCTTCTTCAACCGCAACGTCACTGGATCACTGAGCCGATCTGCTAACCTCAATATCATTTTCCGCTTCTACCGGCATATGCTACGTCTGCCGCTCTCATTTTATCAAGGGCTGTTGAGTACCGGTCAAGTGCTGAGCCGTCTCAACGAAGTAACCTCAGCCCAGCAAACGGTCATTCAAGTATTGATTAACACAGCCGTCAATAGTGTCTTGGTCATCATTTACACTGGAGTTCTCTTCCTGATTGATTGGCGACTTACCCTGGTGGTAATCCTGGTAGCTCCTTTTTACATAGGAGTAACCCTCTACTTTAACCGGCAGGTTCGTCAACTCAGTCGCCAGGTGTTAGAGAGCTATGCGATCATGAACGGGGCGATGTATGAGGGGTTAACGGGTCTCAAGACCATCAAAGCTCTGGCTGCCGAACATCGTTTTGGGCGTAAGATCAAAAAACTTGTGATCCAGACTAATCAATATTCATTTCAACGCACTATCTTTCAATCTGAGACTAATCTGGCGATTGGAATCGTACAGTCCCTGGGTGTGATCATCATCTTGAGCTTTGGCGCTTACCTGGTACTCTCAAGTTCTATGTCAGCAGGGCAGTTGGCCGCATTCATACTTATACTGCGCCAGCTCTCAACACCCGTTTCGACATTGAACGGGGTCAACCAGCAGTTACAGGGCGCGGCAGTCGCTATAGATCGCTTATTTGAAGTGTTGAATTACCCAGAAGAGGTGGGCGCTGAAAAGGGAAT
>Ga0137377_10000150_pt1 | contig 35471 bp, 37 predicted proteins | sample SagtaG_22_FD_104815 | JGI IMG/M metagenome (GOLD analysis project Ga0137377, IMG submission 104815) | Vadose zone soil microbial communities from Sagehorn Ranch, Mendocino, California, USA - Sage2_L_40_16 metaG | ecosystem: Environmental > Terrestrial > Soil > Vadose zone | place: USA... | reverse complement strand
CTCAAATCGACGCGGAAGGTTCGTGTTGGCCCAACTGTCCCCGTCCGGCCGGTTGAGCAGTGTGCCGGTTCGCCCCTTCAGTCGCGCCGCCAGTGACGCGGGTATGGGCACTGGTCGGTGCGTGGTCTTCTTCTCGCCTTTTCCCTTCCGAGACACGGGCATCATGACGCGCGGTTGTCGTTTCCTAGTCTGCGTGTCTGGATCGATGACGGTGAAATCGGCTTGGACATCCTCGCCCCGCAAGCGCAGCAATTGGCTCGGTCGGGCCCCAGTCACGGCAGCTAGCTCGACCAGGAGGCCAAACTCCTCGCTGTCCCGGTAGGCCGCGCCGACGACGGTCCGCACGTCCTGATCAATCAGGATGACGTTGCGTGACTCGCCGGCGCCACCGATGGCTCTAAGCCCGTCTTTCCAAGCCTTGCGGTTCATGATCCGGTCGTCGTCTTCGGCGGCGAGATTAAGGGCGGCGCGTAATGCAGTCATCGTGCGGTTCACGCTGGCGGGCTTCAGCTTCGCCATGAGATCATTGCGCCAAGCGGTAAAATCCGCTTTTACCAGCGCGCCGACGTTTTTCTTTGCCAGCGTGTCGGACAGGTGGGCACGAACCCGCGTGACGTTTTCCGGGTCACCGCCGCGGCTCTCGAGATGGGTTTTGTAGCGATCGAGCGCGGCCGAGATGTCGTTGCCGACGGTTGCGGCCTTGCGATCTGCCTGCTTGTCGGCAGCAGGGTCGGCGCCGTCCTTTATGTTGATACGAAGCCTTAGTGCCTCATCGCGCGCCATATCTGGTGTCCACGGCGAGCCGTGCTTGCCAATCGTGAACCACCGCTGCCGGCCTTCCTTGGTCCGATAGAACAAGAAGTAGGCGACGGCCTGGCCATGACGGCGCCGTGCGCCGAAGCCGCGCACCTCAGAGTCCCAGATGGTCTGGTTAGGACCAAGCCCGCGGACATCCCGCAATCCGATCTTCTTGTTCTCGCCCATGACGCCCACCGATTGCCTGCTTGCCAAACCCTGCTGGCAAGCATATGGCTAGCAACTGGGCGCAAACAATATCATGCGCACACAAATGTAAGCAACGAGTAATCTCGATGAATTGTGAGATTTGCAACGTCGTGCTCTCTCGCTCAAACCCACGAGACCTCGTGGAATTGCCCCAAGACGGCGGCGCCCGACCGGGTGCCCGCGGATCTCACAACGCCCGAGATTCCGGTACGCGACGCCGTACTCGGGGCAATTCAACTCGCCAATTCGAAACAGATTCCGATCGTCGTGATCGATCGGGATAACATCTGGAAGAGCGAATGGGGCGATTTGTGGCGCTATCAGGAAGAGGACGAGTAAGGTAGGGACTGAAAGGACGGGATCAGGACGGATCGATTTACCCTCTTGGGGATGAATTTTGCTTGGCAATTGCATTCCCGATGCCCGCGGTGGCATAAGAAGACGGTGAAGAGAGCGACCATGAATCGGCGTCTTGCAGCTTTGTTGCTTGGCTTGCCCGCGACGTTCGCGCTGTCCGGTTGCATGAGCACCACCGTGGTGGCGGGTAACGAAATTGGCGGGGCCATTCCGATGGCCGGCATCACGCGCCAACAGGCCGCCGAGCTGGCTCGGACCCATTGCTTGAAGTACGGACATTCATCGCGAATGCTGGGAATCCGCTCGGACGCAGGCGAAAAGGCTGTGTTTGAGTGTATTTAGTCGCTCGCTTCCGCCAGCCTGAAGGGGTCGGAGCATCGTGAAAAGCGACCCAAGGATGACGGGGCGACCCTCATTGGCGCTAAGTTACAATCCCTCCAGAGCAGCTGAAGCGATCCGCTGGAGCGGATTCTGCCTGGGCCTAAAGCCTTGGGCCGGATCAGACCAGCCACACCAACAGGCCGATCAGCGCAAATCCGCCAAGGAGCATGGACCAATCCCCGATGCTGAACGCAAGAAAGCGACCGTCTGCTGCAATCTGCATATCCGCGAACATGATCTGCTCTACTACATCGCAATGAATTGGCCTGTGTGACCAATCTACCATGCCGAGGTGATCCTGGCTGTCACCCGAATGCAACGACGGCGAATTTTGTGCTTGCGTGCCCCTCGACTACCCTGCCCGCACGCGGGGGAGGGCAGTGGAGGCCGCAATGTGCATCCGACTATTTGATGAGATAAAATTTTCCGTCAATCGACCAGTTCGGTTGCTCCAGCCGCCCGCCATCCAGGTTCGGGACCTTCAGGGTTCGGGCCTGATCGCGGACGTACTTCAACGTGTCGGCGGGTGCGAAAGCCGGAGGCGGTGTGTCGGGAAGATCGACCACCTGGACCGGCTTGTCGCTCAACAACGCAACCACCATGGCGATGCCGGCCGGTAGATCGGCGACGAAGTCGAATCCCCCGTAAGGGGTGCCGAGCTGCGGGAGGGTGAAGGGGCGTCCCGGCTTGATGAGATTGGTGGCATTACGCAAGCCGTGGGTTGCTGCCGTTGGGTTCGGGAATATCTGCGTAAGCTTCCCGCTTGCGTCTACGTCGAGGAGGATCAGGTAGCCCGCCTTTCTTGTAGCGATGCGGAATCCGATTTTCGAACCTGCCGGTACTTCCAGCCTGGGAACGACATCGACCGAAACACCCGCCGAATTCTCGACCTTGACGGTCGAATTCAGGAGTTCGAGCCGCATCGGCGACATCTCGGGCGCCCGCGTGGCCGCGGGTGCCTCCGGAAGGTCGGGAAGGATCGTCACCGATCGAGGAGGTTCCTGGGCGAGCGTGGCAGTCCCAGCCAAAACCGCGGCCGACAGTCCGGCAACGGCCCCTAGCGCGATCTTAGAGCGGATTCCAATCATATCGACCCATTTATTCGGAGTCAGGGCCGGCTTGTCCAGGCTTGTCCGGCCATCCGCGTCTTTTAGCTGCCCCCTCTCTACCCTCCCCCGCGCGCGGGGAGGGCCAGACGTGGATGCCCGCCAAGACGGGATCCCCGCCGCCGCGTGACGCGGCGGGGTATCTCTGCGCGGGCATGACGCCGGAGCGGTGATTCAAGCCCCGCGGCTGTTTCATGCGGCAACCCTCCGCTAGGGCGCCGTATAGAGGCTGGCGGCGCCGATCCTGGCGTCGGCAGGCGCCAAGCGCTCGACCAGCTTGAAGATCTCGACCGCCTTGCGGAGCTGACTCAGTTTTCTCAATGCCTCTTCGAGATCGTTAAGCCGCTGCGTCGAGGAAATGGCGACCACCTGATCGGCCCCGAAGGGTTCCGCGGCCTTCATCGGCAGCTCGAATTCGGGGGTATCGATGAGGCGCTTGTCCGAGCCCTTCGGATAAAGGTCCTGCACCGTGCCGTCTCCCGCGATGTTGAACATCAGAAAGTAACGCTGCGCGATGCCGGACACCTGGACATTGACGCGCGCATCGCGGCGGTGGATCTTGTCGTCCGGCAGGATGCGCACCGCTTGCGGTCCTCTCGCGGCGAGGCGTTTGAACCCGTTGACGGCGGCTACGCGGTCGATGACGCTGGCGAGACCGGCGCGGTCAATGCCGCGGGCGACGACGTCCCCACCAGTGAGCACATCGTGCGACGCCGGATCCCAGATGAGATCGGGATTGTCCTTGGTTCCGACCACCTCGAAGCGCGCCTCCCGGGCTTCCAGATTGGCCAAAAGATCGCGCTGGTTACCGAGGACAGCGATGCGGACGGTGCCCAACGGTGTTGCGACTGGCGGTCCGACGAGTGGCGCCGGCGGACGCTCCGGCTGAGTGCTTGGAGGCGCCGTCGTGCCGGGAGGTTGAGGCGCCAGCGTTTGGAGACGCGGGTCGGCCGCCGGCACCGCACCGAGCATCGTGATGCCCCGCGTCTGTTCGAAGACCACGTCTGAACCGCCGGCGCGCGGACCGGGACCCGCGGTCACGACCTGCTGGCGCTGATCGGAGAGCTGATAGGCCACCTGGCGGACATAGGTGAACAATTCCGTCTGCGAGACCCGGCGATCGCGATTCTGGTCCGCCGCACCCTCGAAGGCGCGCGCCACTGCGTAACTCAGCGCACCGCGAAATCCGGGAACGCCCGGGATGCGAACTTCCGGAGCCTTGGTGTTGCGATCGACCGCGGCGAGAAACGAGGTCCGCTCGAAATCGATATCGCTCAAGAACGCATCGCTGGTGGTCGAGATGCGCTGGAGATTGTCGACCGGGAGCGCATAGCGCGGCGCCTGCCGATAGCTCATTTCGTCGGCGCGCGGGTCGATCTCGCGCGCCAGTCCGCCCCCGTAGCAGGCGTCGGCGACGAACAGAACATGCGCGCCCTTGGCCTCGAATTGCTTGATCACATGGTTGAATTCGGTGCCGATGATGCGTTGCTGGGTGCCGGCCCCGGTCTTCGGATTGAATCCGGCGAGCACAAAGACATTGTCGAAGCCGTCGGGCTGCGACCCTTTGATGTGCTCGGGCTCCTGCACGCCGTGGCCGGCGATCGACAACACCACGAGATCGCCGGGCTGGCTGCGCTGCAACAGCTGATCAAGCGTGCGCATCACGGTCGCACGGTCGGCGGCCGCGTCGATGAGGGCGGTAACGTCCTTCACGCCCTGGTTTCGCAATGTCTGTTCGATGTCGCGAGCGTCCGCGACGGCGCCACGGAGCGGCGGCACGAACTGATAGGCATCGATGCCGATCACCAGGGCGCGCACCTCGCTGGCCTGCGGAGCACGATCGCTGGCCTGCGGAGGACGATCGCCGACCTGCGGAGGACGAATCGCTGCCAGCGCCGTAGCGCCCGGCGCGAACATGAGGCCGAAGACCGCGACCGATCCGAGTATCAATGCTGGTAATAACGTGGATCGAAAGAAGGAAACGGCGCCACTGAACGAGATGCTCATTGCCCTGCCTCTTACCTGTGCTTCTTGTGATGGCGCACGCGTGGCTCTGCCCTCTCCCCCTCCCCCGCTTGCGCGGGAGGGCGGGCTGGGGGCGAATGCAGCGCGCCTTTGTTTCCAGCCGACTTGTCGTCATTGAATGCAGCCGCCGCAACCACCGTCTGGTCCTGCAAAGCGTTGAAGCGGACCGGCTTGAAGCCGCGCGCAAGCAACGAAGCGAGCGGATAGACGTTGCGGCAGACGCGGCCGTTGCAGCCGCCGGTCGAGGACTCCATCACCTCGACTTTGCGATCCGGCGTGAAGCGCAAAAACAACATGACGTGAGTGCCTGCCTTGTTGAGCGCGTCGCCGGGCTGCAAGTCCCACGCATTGGCGAGTTCCGTCGTGATCGCCGGAATAGCGGCGGTGGTGAAGTGATTGGCGAGGCCCCAGGCGGCGCTCACGAAGGCGGAGCAATCGACCCCGGCGACATCCGTGCGCGGATCATTATGGGTGCAGACATTGCCGGCCAGCGTGCCGTTCGCGATCCTGATGCGGAATTGATTGAGCGAGCCGTGGCACCCCCAGCAATAAGGCACCCCGCGCACCTCCTGATTGAGCTTGCCGCTGAGATAGCCCGGTCGCCGGATGCGGTTGAACCCGGTGCACATGGTATCAGGGTCGGGGCCGTAATTCGCCGGCGCGAGACGCCACTGCAAACCTTCGAAGCCGAATGCCGTCTGCACCACCTGCTGGCGCGTCAGCGGCCGCACCGCCGCAACCGGGCCGTTGCCGGCGATCCGCGTTTCTTTGTCTGCAAGACGGGGAATGCTCGGGTTATCGATGACGGCGGTGGAGCGCACGTTGCGCGATCCGACGCCAACGACATCGACTTCGGATTTTCGAGAGCGCAAGAAATAGACATCGCCATCAGGCGAAATCGCGATGAAGCGGCGCGATAGCGCGACGCTTTCCTGAAGCGGGATATCGTAGATGCTTTCCTGCACGCCTTGCGGAGAAAAGCGAACCACGAAGGCGGCCGCCGCCCGCTTCGAGCTGTTCGGGATGTTTTCGGTGAGAACGAACATCCGACCGCTGTTGTCGATCTCGAGAAACTCGACGACACCGATGCGGTCACGCACCCGAAGGCGCAGTTTCGCAATCTCGGTGTTCGAGGCCTGCTCGCGCACCTCGACCTGAGCGCTGTCGAGCTTATCGCCGATGGTGACGTCGGCGGTGATCGAGCCGCGCCCCCGCGATGCGATGAATTGTCGGGCTGGCTTTCGGGTCGCCGGGATGGCGCGCGTCCGTTCGCCGAGCAGGTCTGCGGGGCTGTCGAGAGGCTGCGATCCCATCTGGGCGAAGGCCGAAAGGGTGAAATCGTCCGGAGGCTCGGTCGAGCGCGTCTGTGTCAATCCGCGTACCGGGGCATCATCCCGGCCGGTCGGCGACGGAGCCCGCGGGGCGCCATCCCAGACATAGACGCTGCCGCGCCGCACGACGATGTCGGTGGGTCGCATATATTCCGGCAACTCGAGGGATTGAACGGGCGCGCCCGGAGTTCTCGCATCGAAGCGCAGGATGCGGCCGTTGACCTGATCAAGCAGATACAAGCCGCCGTCATCCGCCGCATAGATCGCCTGGGGCCCGTCCTGGGGGGCGTCTTCGGCGGCGTCGACGATACCGACTGAATTGTGCGTAGTGCCGCTCGAGAAGCGCTTCACCACGGTGTTGTCCGCCGCGGCGCTTCCGTCCGCGGCGATGGTCAGGATCGCCCCCGCCAGCGCTGCGGCCCCGAAGGCGATGATCGGCCGAGCCCCAACCCGGCGCTCCCCCGTTTGCCGGGGTGGGTGGGGCGGGGCCGCGAATTGGCCCCAAGCCAGCGGAACATCCGTGTATCTGGAACGAAGACGGCTCATGGATTTTGCCAGCGCTTTCATGGTGTCAAAGCTTCGTCGCGACACAGCCGCTTCGGGTTCACCTGAACAGGCGCGGTACCGGACGCCATTTCTCCTCGCAGAAGATCGAATTGCCTAAGGCTTTGCGCGGTGAACGCTAAATTAGAGTGGATTGCGGTCAAGTTGAAGCACTTGGCACCTCTGCCGGGGTCGTGCCCGGCTTGTCCGATGGCAATGTGACCGAAATCCTATTCTAAATCATGGATGCAACGTTCTCGAACCCCAAGGATCGGCACAGCCTGCGGACCACTTCCTTCTGGTCGGGCCGCAGGGTTTGCAGCAGCGGTCCCGCAGCTGAATAAAGGCGGCCGGGCGGCCACTCATTTGGAGAAATCCGGGGCTCTTGCCCTTGCCGGATCAGCGCCATCTGCTGCCGGCCCATCTCCGCCAACGCCGCTTCGACCGATGGCCAAGCCCGCTCCTGGTCCGGCGAGAGCCTCAGGTTGTACCTTATTCGAGCAATTTCCTGCGATGTCAGCACTCCGCGGTGGCGGGAGGCCGGAAGTGCGGTGTGAAGCTCCGGTACCACGGAGCTTTTCTTGACCTCGACGACAGGCCGCGGTGGCGACTCGGGCCGAGGGGCGGCGTCGTGTGGCGTGAGGGCGGCAGTCTTATACCCGGCGGCGCGCGGATCCTGCCTTGGCTCGGAACGTCCTTGTGACGGTCTGGTGGAATCCTCGGTGACGCGCGGACCGGGGCGCGCCGGAGCAACCGCCGCACCCGACGTCGCCGCCGGAATCATGGCCACGGAATTGCCCTGAGGCGCAAACAGACTTGGGGATGTGGGCTGCGCGCTCACCAGCGACGACGTTGTCGCGACTGGAAATCGATATTCGGATAGAAGCACCGGAGCGGGCGCATATGCCTGCTGCGTAACCGGGTTGTGGGTCAACACCACATAGGCTCCAATCGCGACGAAGCAAAGGGAACCAGCGGCCGCCGAAACAGCGGCAATCAAGCGCCAATCCATGGTGCGCCACCGATCTGTTGATGCTCAACCATATGTAGCAATGAACAGAGCATCGGTTCAACGCGATGCCTACTTTGCGCGCATGATACTATAAATCGACGACCGCGGCGTCATTTTTTGCGACCGCGGGTGGCTCTTGTTCGGCATTTTTCTCCGGTTTGTCCTCCTCGCCCGTCACGCCCGCGTCCCCGGACTTGATCCGCGGATTGACCCGCGGGTCCATCTTATGGGCGAGGCGAATACCTTCCCAGGCCCCGCCGTAAAATGGGTGGGCGAACCCAATCGCGGCATTTACCAACTTACTATCGAGGGCTTGCCGGATTCCCGCGCGCGGACAAGTATGCTCACGATGCGGACGCCCAAGGAGGCCGGAGAGGTGTCATGTTTACTGGACTTCTCGCAGTGCTGATCGTAGGGACCCTAGCGGGCTCCGTTGAGGCTGATCGGGGTGATTGGCGCTATCGCACACCGGATTACCCGAGATATTCTCGCGACCACTATGACGGTTACGGCAGTGGCTATGGCGCTTACGGCGGGGGCGGTGGCTATCGCGGCTACGCTGGCTGCGGCGGTTACGACCCCTGCCGTGGCTATCGCCGGTGCGGCGGCTATGACGGCTATGGCTGGTAAGATGGCGGCTGCCACGGATCGGCGCAGTTCGGTATCAGTATCTCCCCTGACCACAAATGGGGCGCCGCGCCCGTTGTCGAGCGCAGCCGTAATCTATTGCCTCAGTGCGCCCACGCATTGAGTCTCTTCATCACCTCAGCACAGTCACCCACGTCACGCCATAGGGCCATGCACGTTGTGTATGTCTTAGAATCAATGGAAACATCGCTTCGCGAACCTGATGCAGTTATCCGGCCAAGGACAATGCCAACGCCAAGGCAGATGATCCCAACAACAATAACGATTCGCCATTCGCGCAATAATTGCATCGGCCTTCTCCGTTAGTGCTCGCGCGCCTCCACAAATAGTGTCGAACTGTATCGAGGATATGCTTCGCGGAAATTTACCCCAAATCAATACTCAAAGCGTGCGGCGGAGCGGGGCAATGCCACCGCCAGGGCGCTCGGCTCGGCTGCTGGAGGCCGGCCATTGATCGCAGCGGCCCGCCCCTCAGCCCGGAAGCCCCTGCAAGGATCGCTGCTTGTCCCTATAGCGGGCTTGCCATTGCCACGTAGCGCCTATCTCACGCTCGCGTGATCACCCGTAATTGTCACAGTTCACGCCTGCCGGCACTTCCGCAATCATCGCCCACCAACCCCATCAAAGATAAGGTGCATGCTATGCCCGATCAGAACGACAACAAGCGCGAAATGCACATGATGTGGATTTTCAGCGTCGCTGTTGTGCTCTTAATTCTTGGTGCCATGGGTATCAACATGCTCGTCCACCACGATACGAACGCTGCGACGCCAGAAGCGAGTGGTCAGTCAAGTACGGACCTTCCGAGGTAGCGGAGCATGCCTCGTCTATTGACGAGCCAAGATCAAAGCTCCGGCCGCAAGCGAAGCCGAGGCCAACCGACCAAGTTCCGTGAGGAATACGTCGAGCAGGTTCGTGCGCTCTGTGAGGCCGGTGTCCGCGATGAGGAGATCGCGGCCTTCCTTAGTGTTAATAGCCGAACTTTGCACCGGTGGCAGGACCGGTGGCCACAGTTCCTCGAGGCGCGCGAACTGAAGCACGATTGCAAGTTCGCCCAATCGTCCGCGTCGGTTTCGGCCTGAGTTGTGTGGGCGGGCGAGAAAGCTTTGCGCGCTTGGCTTCACCGAAAGCAACAGGGCGGCCCGAAGGTCGCCCCGTTGATCGCTGGCGCCAAGCGCCGAAGCTGTTCTTCCTGGAATCAGTTCAGTCCGTCGGCCGATTCGTGGGGCGCTTGCCCATGCATTGGGCTACGAATGAGGAATGACCTGTCTGCCCGTGCGGCACCCCTCGCTCGATGGCGAGCTGCTCGCATTTCTCGAACGAAGCGACCGTAGGTGCGGGAGCAGCCTTCCGTTTGGCGGCTGAAGCTGTGGCGCCAAAGCTGATCGCCAAGATCGCGGCGATTGCCACTGTCGTGAAGCGCATTGTTTCCTCCTTGTTGTATCTATCGCCCCGTAGCGGGCGGTATCTGCCTCACAACCTGAACGCAATCTGAATAGAATCACACGTTGGTGAAGGGGCTGGATATGTGATCCGGCGGGTTCGGAGGCCGATTGTATCGGAACGCGCCGACGTGGCCGGCGTTGGATTCTTCGTGTGGGTCCTCTGAGGACCGATTCCCTCCACAAGCGGCGCGCCAAGGCACGCGAGGCCCTTTGACGCGCGGGTCCCTCTAACAAACGTCCAAACTCATGCTAAATTGCTTCCATCACCGACAACGGCAAACGGGCGTCGGTGGCTGAGAGACTGGTCGCGCTCCCGCCTGCACAAAGGAAAGGGAAGTGCACCATATGCACTCGAAAGGCCATCCATCGGCGGAGCCCAAGTTTCGAGCCGGTCAGAGAGTTACGCTCGCGCCAAGCCTCATGAACCGGAGAGCGGCGAGTGCCGGCTACGTGATAACCAGGCAGTTGCCGGAGCGGGACGGCGAGTTTGAGTACCGGATCAAGAGCGTGTCCGAACCTCACGAGCGAGTTGCGCGTGAGGGCGATCTTGCTCGTGAATAGCCGCCTTGCGGCCCAAGCCGTAATGTCCCACAATAGCGCCCATCGAGTTTCGGGCGAACGCCTTCGCCTCGCCGCGCAATACGCGTCGGACTGACGACCTTCCTCCAAATCTCGAACGAACCGGCTGCGCTTGGCGCGCGGCCTTCTTTAGGCACCTATCTGAAGGAAGAGTCATATGGCGCAAGGAATCGTGAAGTGGTTCAACGGCCAGAAGGGCTATGGATTCATCCAGCCGAATGACGGTGGGCAGGATGTTTTCGTGCATATCAGCGCGGTCGAGCGCGCCGGGATGCAGGGGCTCAACGAGGGACAAAAGGTCTCTTTCGACGTTGTCGCCAATCCAAAGAATGGCAAGACTTCGGCCGAAAATCTGCGCGCCATCTGATTTGGAACGCGACGGGGGCGGCTCGCTCCGCAATTAGCACTCATCCGCTGTGGTGATTGTGATCCTTCCGTGAGGTTGGATTGGGGGCGAGCCGCCCCTTGATTTCGTTCGAAGGTGTGGCTGTCGCGGCTTTTGCGGCTTGGCTGTGGTCTTCAGGCCTATCTGGGGAAGGCTGTAGGCACGGCTGCGCGCACGCTTCAACGCCGGACCGGCGGGTGCCGTTCCGGGCCGGCGCCGCTCGCGAGCGGCGCGTGGCGGGATTTTGCGGGCCGCGCTTAACTGTGCTTTTGCATATCTTGGTCGTGGTCGCCACAATGCGCCGTGCGGTGCTGTCCGCGATCGACGTAATCGGCAAGCGCCATATAAACACTGGCAAGGCCGAGTAGCTCGACGCGTTCGCCCGAATTGTGAACCTCGTCAGCGGCACGTATGCATTTCTGCGCTTTCTCGCGGTATGTTTCCAGATTCGACATTTCGCTCATCCTTTGGCTAAGCAAAGGGCGAACTTCTGGACCCCGGCTGCCACTGTTATTGGCGCGGATTGTGTTGGCAGCCGAGGTACGCGAGGCCGCGCCTCTTCTCTCGGCCGCGCGCGCCTAAGTAACGCGGGAACAACAAGTTCGTGTTCCTGGCGCTCCGATCACATGTGGGCGAGCGATTCTTTGCCCCTGATCACGCGCTCGCGAACGCATAGCCTGGCTGACTCGCGGCATCTCAAAGGAAAAGAGGGCGACGCCCAGTTCGTTGGCGGTGGGGCTGGGGCATGGAAACCGCCAAAGCCACCAGGTCGCCGCAGTTGACTGTTTCGGGGTCCCTTCTGCGGACCCTTAAGTAAATAACCCGACAGAGCCTACATTGGTTCCATAAAATGGTTGCGGATTGAACCCGCAAACCGCGGTCAGCCTACTTGCCGCGGGTGAACACAACGAACCCCTCCCGGTTCGGCATCGTCACCTTTGCCAGCGACTGTGCGTTCATGGTTTCGCCCTCCGGGATGACGCCGTTGAGGTTGAGCAGGTACGCAACCACCCCGTAGACCTCGTCGCTGGTGAGGGATTTCGACTCGTTGAACGGCATCGCGCGCCGGATGTAGTCGAACAGGGTCGTGGCGTAAGGCCAAAAGCTGCCGACGGTTTTTACCGGGGGCTTGTCGCCGGGCAGCGAGCCCTGGCCGCCGACCAGGCGGTCGTTCGGCGTGCCGGCGCCCTTTTCGCCGTGGCAGGCCTGGCACTTCGCCATGAACACGGCTTCGCCCTGCTTGACGGTGCCGCTACCCGGCGGCAGCCCGCCGCCGTCGGGGCCGATACTGATGTCCCAGGACGCAAGGTCTTCGGGCGAGATCGGCTTGCCGAGGTTGGGGCTCTGCTGGGCCAACACGGGCGATGCGAGCGCGAAAAGAACCGCCGGGGCGGCCGCGATTAAGAACTTACGCATAGACATTTTTCACCTCGCCATTGCCCGCGACGGCCCAGGACTGGATCATGTTGTTGTGGTAATTGCCGCGGTCGCCGCGCAGCGCGATGAGTTGCTCGCGGCTCGGCTGAACGTAACCGGTCTCGTCGGTTGAACGGCTCTGGAGTATCGCCGGGCCGCCGTCCCACTGCCATGCCATGCGGAAGCGGGTGCAGGCCTTCGACAGCACCGGCTCCTGCAGCGCCGCGAGACCCCAGCTCTTGCCGCCGTCCGCCGACACCTCGACCTTGGCGACCTTGCCATACCCCGACCAGGCGAGACCTGAAATCTCGTAGAGGCCCGGGCCGCGCACGGTGAGCCCGGGCGACGGATGGGTGATCATCGACTTGCCTTCCAGCGGGAACACGAATTGCAGCGCTTTGCCGGACGGCAGCAGGATCGTGTACTTGGAGGTCTCGTCCTTGGTCATGGTCGGGCCCGCGGTGAGCTTGATGCGCCGCAGCCACTTGACGTTCATGTTGCCTTCGAAGCCGGGGAGCAGCAGGCGCACCGGATAGCCGTTCGCCGGCCGGACGCGCTCGCCGTTCTGGTAGAGGCAGATCATGGCGTCATCGAGCGCCTTCTCGATCGGGAAGGAGCGGCTCATGCCGGCGGCATCGGCGCCTTCCGCCAGCACCCACTTGGCCTCTGGGTCGATACCGGCCTCCTGCAACAGCACCGAGAGCTTGACGCCGGTCCATTCGGAGCACGACAGCAGGCCATGGATCGCCTGTATGTTCACCGCCGCCGGCTGCTTCGCAAACAGCCCGCCGCTGTTGCCGGCGCATTCCACGAAGGCAATGCGCGATTGCATCGGGTAGCGGCCGAGATCGTCGAGCGTGAACACCAGCGGGCGCTTCACCAGGCCGTGAATGACCAGGCGATGGGTGTCCGGATTGATGTCCGGAATGCCGCTGTGGCTGCGTTCGTAGTGCAGGCCGCTCGGCGTGATCATGCCGTTGAGCAGATGGTGCGGGGTGCGCGAAGAGCCGGTGCCGCCGGTGCCCGGAGCCGACGCGAACGTGCGGGCGACCTTTTCCTCATACTTCGAAGGTTGGCCGTAGCCGTTAAACGGCGCGCCCGGGATTTTCATCCACGATTCGACCTCAAGCGGCGCTGCGGCGGCCTGATCCACCATGGCGCCCGCGCCCATCGCGGCGGCGCCGCCGGCAAGAAACATGCGGCGATGCAAAAGCCCATTGCCGGCCACCTGTTCGGTTTCGCTCCGAGACGTTTCCTTCATGCTCGATTCCTCCCTGCGCATATCGCATTGGGTGCCATTGTAGTCCGATCCGCGCGGCGGGGAACTGGGGGAATGCGTTTTTCGGGGATGATGTTTGGAATGGCAGCGTCGCGGATTGAGATGGATCCCAAACCTGTCGTTGTGTCGGTCAGCGCGTCAGATGGGTTGAGCGAAAGCGAAGACCATCATGGCTTGGGGCGACCCTCGTGGTCGCCCTGTTCCGGAGGATGTGATGGACGCGCTTAAGAACGGCCGTCCGCAAGTCCGGGCGACGACAAGGGCGCTTCGACAGGGGCAGCGTTGGAGGTACGTCGCTTATGTCTGGCGCTCCCGACTGACTTGACATATGTTAACATATGCCTAGAGTCTCGTCCGGCTGAGTCTCATCCGGCTCGCTCACGGGAGTTTCCCATGCGTAGAGTGTCCATTTTTAAGAACAACGCGAACCAAGCGATCCGAATTCCGAAGGATATGCAATTCGAGGGTGTTACCGAGCTTGAGATTCGACGCGAGGGGGACACCATCTTATTGCGCCCGGCGCGGCCGAACTGGACATCATTCGCGAATGAGCCGGCTCCCGACCGGGATTTCCTTGCGGAACGTCATGACGTCGTCGAGGGTGGTCGCTTCGATCCGTCCGGCGACGACGGCAGGCGGGAGCAGGGCTAGTGGCGCAGCTGTACATGCTGGACACAAACATATGCTCATTCATTATCCGCGCACGTTCAGCCGAACTCCTGGTCAAGATGCAGGCCTGTGTCGATGCTCAGCAGCGCATCGTGATCTCGGCGATTACGTATGCGGAAATGCGATTTGGTTGGCCCCCTCCCTACCCTCCCCCGCTTGCGGGGGAGGGTAGGGAGGGGGCGCCCCGGCTCGCCAGCTTGATCTCCGCCTTTGTCGCCCGGCTTGATGGTATTTTGCCGTGGGATGCAGCCGCGGTCGACGAAACCACGCGCCTGCGCATTGAACTGGCGAGTCTTGGGACGCCGATCGGCAACAATGATGCCGCGATCGCCGGTCACGCCCTGGTTTCTAACGCGGTGCTAGTGACCAACAATGTGCGTGAGTTTGAGCGTGTGCCCGGTCTTCGCATTGAAGACTGGACGAATGCCTCTCAGTCTGGCTGATTTAGTCACTCCGGCAGCCCGCGGGCTGAGTAATCGCAGATTCGTTGCGTCAGCAACCATATCCATGCATATCAATGCTCGATCATCTTGCGCGTCAAAACCAATGGCGGCCATCGTGACTCGTCGTTCTAGATTTGTGTGGCCTGAAACCGTTGACGACCCTCACCCATCCATTCATTGTAAAGCCTCGTTCCCTTTGCGGGCCTGGCACCGGGGCGGAACACTCAGCGGCCGTTACCTGAGACACCCGATTTCGGGCTTTCTCCAACGTTGCAGTCTTCAAGAAGCTATCCCCAAACGGATTGCCCAAACACCTTAGGCGCATCCGCTCACCATTCTTGCGGCGAAACCGGCCGTTCCGCGCGAGGAACCGGAGGCGGTAACATCATTTGGCGAGGACGATGATTGGCTTGTCCAGCCTTGATATATTCCTTCCTTCGAGTGGAGTCTGCGGGCGGATTTGCGAGCAAAGGATGAAGGCAACCTCCACAGGATTTGCGGTGTTGCCGCAGCATTCCATCAAGGGGTCAACTTGAATACCGTGCCTCCTCCGTTGTTTGGGCCGGTATTGGTCGTCCCGTAGAGGACGCCTTGGTGCATAATCAGGTCACCGTTAGGCTGTGCACCGTCGGCGCAGCTTTGCAGCGAGCAGAAGCTGTGAAGCACCGTCTCTGTCCAGGGACCGTCCATCACGGCGGGCGGCGTCAGCTTGAATATCGTGCCGCTGAGGCCGTCATTGCCGCCACTCTGAGTCGTCCCATAAAGTGCACCGTACTGGTCTATGACCAACCGAGAAGCTGGAATGGCACCATCGGCACAATATGCCCGCGAGCAGAACCTGTAGAGTACCGTCTCGGTCCAGGGATTCCCACTGACAGTTGGGGGCGTCAGTTTGAATACCGTGCCTTGTCCGGGAGACCCACCGATAACATTTGCGCCGAAAATGCCGCCATTGACCGTCGTGCCATAAAGCGCGCCGCGCGAGTCCATGATGAGGCTTGCCTGGGGATAGGCGCCGTCGGTGCAATTCAGTACTGAGCAGAATCGATAAAGCACCGTCTCAGCCCACAGTCCCCCAGTCATGGATGGCGGCGTCAGCTTGAACACCAGGCCGCCCCCTTGGATGCCGCCGAACTGCGCTGTCCCGTAGAGCGCGCCTTGACGGTCTATCAGCAGGCCAGCCCGCGGGCCGTCACCATCGGCGCAGCTTGAGAGCGAACAGAAATTATAAAGCACCGTCTCGGTCCATGAGTTGCCCTCCGCAGTGGGCGGCGTCAGCTTGAACACTGTGCCGCCTCTGTTGCCGCCAGCCGCATACTGCGTCACGCCATAAAGCGCACCCTCCCCGTCCATGATCAGGTTCCCCTGCGGATCAACTCCATCGGCGCAGTTCGAGAGCGAGCAGAAACTGTGGAGCACCGTCTCGGTCCATGAGTTACCTGCCGTGGCGGGGCGCGTCAGTTCGAACACCGTGCCACCATTGTTCGCACCGCCGTAAGGCGTCGTGCCATAAAGGGCCCCCCTGCGCATCAGCAAGCGAAACGCAGGATTATATCCGTCAGCGCACCGCATTAACGAACAGAAGCTGTAGAGCACGGTCTCTGTCCACGGGTCACCTTCAGAAACGGGCGGCGTCAGCTTGAATGCCGTGCCGTTGCCACCGCCACCGCCAACATTGGTCGTGCCATAAAGAGCGCCACGCTTTCCCCTTGTCAGGCCGGCGACAGGACGGGAGCCGTCGGCGCAGTTCGGCTGCGAGCAGAAGGTGTAGAGGACCATAAATTGCTGGGCGAACGCTTCGTTCCCATGTGACATGTTCCCGAGTGCCGCTGCCAGCACCCCCGCAGCCACGGTGCGAACGGCCATGCACTGCGAGCCCATCAATAAGTTGCGGACGAAATCAGACCCGCCTCTTAGGAAGGATCGTGACGCAAACGCGGTATCGCTGTTCGCGGCTTCGACTATCGCAGCGAGCGCAGCGGCACCCGCCGCTGGATGTCCAAATTGATGGCGCGGAAATCTCATGGCGTGCCCCCCAAAACACGAAACCAAACTAATCCAATTTCCGTACCTGGAAAAGAGAATTGGCGACCGGATGTCACTACAGAATAGAAGCCCCGATTGTTCCGCCTGTTCATCCCACTCAGGCGACATTGGCATGCTCGTCAATGATTCCAGCGCTCGACCACCTGGGCCGCTGCATCTCTGGCGGCCTTGTCCCCCGCACGCGGGGGAGGGTAGGGAGGGGGCGTCGGTGGTTACTGGCCCGGTCAAGCCGGGCGACGACAGCACAGAGATAGGTCAATCTAATCGAAAAATGCTCTAGCGCAGCGTATTCCACGGCCTGTCCGGTGGCGGCGGATTAAAGCGAACCCGCCCTACGAGGGCGTGCCGAGCTCCTTGTGCATGACGAGCTGGGTCTGCGTCACGACGGCGGCGAGCTTGCCGTCGCCGCGGATGATCCGGGTCTGCCAGACCATGGTGGAGCGGCCGCGATGGAGGGGCGTGCATTCCGCCCGCAAGGTGTCGCCGAGCGGCACGGCGGCAAAGAAGTTGGTCTTGCTCTCGACGGTGGTCGTGCCGGCGCCCTCCGGCAAATTCAGAAAGGTCGCGGTGCCGCCGAGATTGTCGGCAACCGCCATGATGGCGCCGCCATGGAGGGCGCCGTTGCGGTTGGCCAGTTCTTCGCGGACCTCGAGTTCGGCTACCAGGCGGTCGCGCGAGACTTCGACGATTTTCGCTCCCAGCAGACGAAAGAACGGAGGTTGCCTCTCAGAGATCGCCTGCAAAACGCGGGCTGCGCTCGCGGTGTCCTCGGCATTCACGGGTGAAGTTCCTATCGGGCGGGTGCGGTGCCGCTGTGATCCCGTATCCGGAGCCGCAAATGCAAGAGGCGTAACCGGACCACGTCTCCAACACGATCTCGGCTGAACTGGACCTGGCGATGCTCCGCCGGGGACCCCGAAAGAGATCGTGGACCTTTTGTACCGCCAGATTGTTACGATCGTATCGCTGCCGGACGTGAAGGAGCGGCCGGCGACACTTGGCTTCGATCCGGTTGCCAACACGCCAGAAGAATTCGGCGGGCGGATCAAGGCCGAATTCACAAAATAGCGCGAGGTGGTTCGCGCGACCAACGTCGGGATCGACTGACACCGAGGCGTCGGGGCGAGTGCACCGTAGAGCGATCCATCCACGAGAGCGACCCGCATGGACGCCAGCGCCAAAACGCAAGCCCGCTCCGCCGCCTATTTGCTCCTCGAAGGGCTGACCGAAATCGGCATCGACTATCTGTTCTGCAATCTCGGAACCGACCACGCTCCGCTCATCGAGGAGCTCGCCAATCGCCGCCGGCTTGGCGCGCCGGTACCGAAGGTCATCCGCTGCGCCCACGAGAACACGGCAGCTCACATGGCCGGCGGCTATGCGCTCGTCACCGGTCGCGGCCAGGGCGTGCTGGTGCATGTCGATGTCGGGACGGCGAACGCCGCCAACGCCATGCACAACCTGCTGCGCACCCGCATCCCGGTGCTCCTGATGGCCGGCAAGGCGCCGTTCACGACCGCCAACGAGCTGACCGGAACGCGCGACAACTATGTGCATTTCATCCAAGAACCGTTCGATCAGGCGAGCCTCGTTCGGCCCTATATCAAATGGGAATGGACCCTGCCCTCCGGCGTCGTCGCCAAGGAGGCACTGCGGCGCGCTCACGCGATCATGCATGCGGAGCCGCAGGGGCCCGTGTATCTGATGATGCACCGCGAGACGCTGACGCAGGAGTTGAATGAGGCCGATATCCGCTGTCATGAACCATCCGGCCCGCCGGCACGCAGCGTGGCCGACCCCAGGGACGTGGCCGCCCTTGCCGAGAAGCTGCTCGCGGCACAAAACCCGATACTGATCACGTCCTATGGCGGACGCAATCCTGATACCTCGAAGGCAATCCAAGCGCTGTGCGAATTTGCCGGCATCGCCGTCTACGAAGCGAACCCGGTGAACAACATTTCCCATGAAGGTCCCTGCTTCATGGGATACCAGGCCGACGAGCACGTCGCCTCGGTTGATGTCGGCCTTCTGGTCGATGTCGACGTGCCCTGGTTTCCGTCCTGCACCGAAGCGAGCCCCGGGAGCTACTGGGCTCAAATCGATATCGATCCGCTCAAGACCGCGTCGCCGATGTGGAGCTTTCCGGCCAATCTTCGCATCCAGGGTGATAGCGCCCGCACCCTTGAAATGGTGCTGGAGAGCCTCGCTGCGATCGCGACGGAGAAATTTCGGCGGGACGCGGCGGCACGGCTTGAAAGATTGCAGGCGTTACGCGCGGAGCACGCCGCGCAGGCGGCCCGCCTTGCAGCACACAAAGGAAGTCCCAACGCCATCAATCCGCACTATCTGTTCGCGGAATTGGGCAAGCTGCTGGAGTCGACCGATCTCATCTTTGATGAGGCGGTCAGCAATGGCCTGCCATTGGTAACGCAGATACCGCAGCCCCTGCCCGGGACCGTGCTGCGTGTTGGCGGCGCCGGGCTTGGGGCATCGGGCGGGATGGCGCTTGGCGCCAAGCTCGCCGCGCCCGAGCGCATGATCGTGCAGGTGGTCGGCGACGGCAGCTTCTATTTCAATGTGCCGACTTCGGTATTTGCCGCTTCGCGGCAATACGATCTGCCATTTCTCTCCGTCGTGCTCGACAATTCCGGCTGGGGCGCCGTCAAAGCCGCGACCCTCAAGGTCTTCCCCGAGGGCCATGCCAGGGAAACCGGTGAATTCGAGGCGGCGCTGTGCCCCGGCGTCGAATTCAGCAGGGTCGCCGAAGCCTTCGGTGTGCATGCCGAGAAGCTCACCGACCCGACCGCCGTCACCGATGCGCTCAGCCGCTGCGTCAAGGTGGTGCGCGACGGTCGCAGCGCATTGCTGCATGTGCGGGTGACGCCAATCTGAAGAGCAGCCCTGTTTGTCCGTTTCCGCGCGCGATCTTGTCACACGAAGGATCAACTTCGCGACTAGAGTAAACGCCGTTTGCCCCGACAGAAGGCGCTTGCGCTGACAAAGGCGTCAGGATCTGGCGTTGTTTCCCGGGGAATAGAGGTCTGGTGATTGTAAAGGTAATGTTCTATCTCGGAAGGTCCGAACATAGTGACGCTTGTAACCGCTCGCGTAACGAGGCTCGTCATGTCGCGCTATTTCTTCAACTTGAACGACGGACGGAAAATCATTCCCGATCTTGACGGGACCGAACTGCCGGATGATGATTCGGCCCGCGCCCACGCCGCTCAGGTCGTGCGGGAACTGGCGAGAAATCGCGAGCGAGAAACGAGATCGTGGCGCCTTGCCGTCTGTGACGAGCATGGCGCACTGCGTTTTGAGGTCCTGTTCGCATTGGTGGTGGAGTTACCCCCCCGAACGCGGACCGTGTTGCGCTTTATGGTCAATGAAGTGGTTGAGGACGATCGCCGCGGCACAGCTTCGCGCAATGACGCCGTTGAAAACGTCCTGATGGCGCTCCCTCCCTGCCCGGAGCCGCACGCGGGGGAGGGCAGGGAAGGGGAGGACGTTGGCGCGGTATGACGGCACCCGTAACACCGCGGCCTTTTTCGGCCCGGATCGCGAAATGAGCGTAGTGTTAGGTTTCCAACTTACCGGCGCGTTTTTGCGTTGAAGCGAACATTTTTGCGTGGAACCAAACGCAAGATGGTGAGTTTAGTGCGGGGGGCCACACCCGCAACGGGCATCGTTCCGTAACATCCCGTGTCCGCTCGTGCGGCGAAATCGTAGGCCTTCCAGCGCTCTAATGCTGAGGGGAAGCTGCATGAACATGCCTCTGCAAGGACTTGGTCCGTTCCGCCGTCCCGCCATCGTTCCCAATACCTACTCCCGTCCCCATCACAGGAATGCCGTGCTCGCGGCGCTTTCGTCGCGCGCCTTCTCGATGCTCGAATCCCATTTGCGGCATCGTGATTTTTCGGAAGGCGCCGTGCTCTGGGACGCAGGAGCACCAACCGAACGGGTATATTTTCCGCTATCGGGCGTCATATCGGTCGTACTGCCGGTCAAGGACGGCAGCGGAATCGAGGTCGCCAGCGTCGGTCGTGAAGCAGCGGCTGGCCTCAGCAACGGACCTGGACAATTCCGGTCTGTTACTCAGGGTATCACCCTGATCTCCGGAACATTCTCCTACATGTCGGCATCGGCGCTCGCCAACGCCGCCAAGCAGAGCGATGAAATCGCGCGTGTTGCGGCGATTTGTTGCGACTGGCTGCTCGCACAGTCGCAACAGCTCGCGGCTTGCAACGCGGTTCATCCGGCCGATGCACGGTTCGCCCGATGGCTTTTGCAATCGGCAGAACGCATCGAAGGCGAGGTCATCCCCTCTACGCAAGAAACCATAGCGCAGGCGCTGGGAATTCGCCGCACCACGGTCACCCTGATTGCACAGGGCCTCCAGATGGAAGGCATGATCAGCTATCGACGCGGCAAAATTCGGATTCGCAACCGCGAGGGACTTCGAACCGCGGCATGCGACTGCTGCGCGGCGCTGGGCCGGGCCAACTGGCCATCGGAGCGGTTCGCCAAAAGCGGGGTTGAGCCGACCGACACCCAGACCTCGGTGTGCTGATCCGGTGGAGATGCCCCACCCCCCACCCTCGCCCGCAAGTGGGGGTAGGGTGGGGCCCTCGTGGCGCCGGCGACCTTTCAAACTCGCGCACTCTGCGGGACCACGATTCGGCACGTCAGGACTCCGGCAAGTCAGGCCGGCCGAATCGTTCGCCGGGTCGCAGCGTGCCGGCCAGCGCAACGCGCTGATCGAGAGCCCTCACGACGTCTTGACGCGGCTCGTCTCAGACGCTCGTCAAGTCGGATTGTGATTCATCGCCCTCCGTATCGCCGTGGGCCTGGCGTCGGCAGCGCGACGACTCATCTTCATTGAATTCCCACATGAGCCCGGCGTAGATCGACGTCGCCGCTGCGCAGGTGACGGCAGCACGGCGCCGCGCGCCGCTTTGGGACGACCGCATACGCGGCCACTGCGCCCAAGATCCAGCCCTGACCGCGCCATCAGCCTTCCAGAAAAGCCATTGGCCCTGGCAACTGGTACCAGGGCCAATGATGACCAATGACCCGCCGGAGGGGCGTGGGGAAGGCAGGTATTGATCGAGGCGCAGAGAACACGAGCCTGACGCAGCCGTCTGTCCGTTGCAGGACTTTGCGGCGAGATAATCTGGGGAAAATTGCAGCATGGCTGCAAGATCGAGGATGCGATCGCAGTCGGGAAGTACATTAGAACGCCTTCGGCAGGCCAACTTCCTTGAGAATTTTATTGGCGAAATGACGCGACGGCACTTTCGCCGGGATAGCCACCGATTTACCCGTCGTCGGATTACGCCAGATGTCGTGGCTGCCCTTGCCGTGGCGCAAAAATTCAAATCCTGCCTCGCGCAATCGATCGCGCAACTCCTTGACGAAATCCGTCACGCCGCCGCCGCGGGAATCTCGATGCGCTCGCGCCCAATGGCAACGATTTCGACGATAATGTCGTGCTTGAGCCACGTCGGTTCATTCAACTCAATGAGGTCTTGGACCATTCCTGGCAATATCCCGCGCAATTCTTCGAGGCTCGATGCACAGGCATTGAGGCCGAAAAGATCGCTCGATTCCGTCCACCACACCTTCGCTTCAGGATCGTACGCCACACGCACAACGATCAGCTTTTCCGCCATCAGTAAACCTCGTTCAATGTCAAGCTGACCTTTACCACGCCGGCCGGCGCAACGCCATTGGGGCGCAAGGTGCGCGGCGCAGGTCTCTTTCACCCCCGCCATTGCACGCGAGATAGCGGATTAAAGCGAATCCGGACACGCGGTTTCATCGAATCGATCTGTCAATTCTGCACCGCCCCCGGGTGGATCACCACGCCCTCGAGCTTCTCGACGTATCGCAGAAACCGGTACTTGTCTTCGACGCCGTCGGTGGCCTTGCGGTCCTTCCACTCCCACTTGTGTTTGGCGAAGGGCTCGATCTTGGCCACGAGGTAGCCCATCTGACCGTCGTCGAGCATGCGCCGGAACTGGCGGTCGAACTCGTCCGCCTCCCGCGCGGTGACGCAATTGAGACACCCGGCTCCCTCCGCCATCTTGGCGAGATCGGCATTGAACGAAGTATGAGTCGGCGGTCCGCCGATGTTCTCGTAGATGCCGTTGTCCATGACAACCACGGTGAGATTCGGTGGCCGCTCCTTGCCGAGCGTGCACATGACGCCGGTGTTGAGCAGAACCGACCCGTCGCTCTCGATCGCGATGATGCGCCGATGCGGCAGCGAGACCGCCAATCCCAGCGCCGTGGTGGTTACCGACCCGAGGATTCCGGTGAAGAACGTGTTGTCGGCCGGCTTGTGATTCCACCAGTCGTCCCAGGTCTGGCCGATCGACGTCGTCAGGAGATCGTCCCTGGTGACGACCTGCGCCATGTGGCGGATGGCCTCAATCCTTTGCATAGGCCGGCACCTCGACGCATTCGCCGGTGAACACCATGGCGACCGGCCAGTTGCTCGAATCGGCGTGGTAGTAGGCCTTCCTGATCGCCGGCTTGATGTCGTCGAGACGGGCGATGAAGCGGAACGGAATGCGTAGCGCGCTGAGAATGGGCTCCATGGTCTGGGCATGGTTGTGCCCCCACCAGTTGCGCTCGCCCCATTCGCCGCGAAAGCTCATGGCTATGACCAGCGGCATGGCATGGCAATAGGCAAAGCGGGCGATCGGCTCGCAGGCCTGGCGCAATCCGGAATTCTCCATCACCATGATGGCCTTCTTGCCGGCCAGATAGGTTCCGGCGCAGATGCCTGGCAACTCTGCCTCGTTGGTGACCGGAATGTAGCGGATGGCATTGTCCTTCGCGCACATGCGGTAGACGCCGGCCAAAAGCGATTCCGGCACGGCGGCGACGACCGTGACGTTGGCTTCCTTGAGGCCCTCGATGAACAGCTGGGCGTAGCGTGGGGTGCTCGGCTCCATGATTGCCCCTTCGTTTGCTCCAGAGAGTTTCTCAAGAATGGATGCCGGATTCGAAGTTTGACACGTATGCGAATGACATTGTCAATCCGTGTTGGGCCTTACGCTCACTTCAGCCAACCTGAAGGGATCAGGCGTGGTGAAAAGCGATAACCGTGGATTCATGTCGACGAAAAGGATGTAGGGGCGACCCTTGTGGCGACCCTTGTGGTCGCCCTGTTCCCGGCCGACCACCGTCGCCGATGCCCCACACCCACAAAGCGGGCGACCACAAGGGTCGCCCCTACAGCGGCAATGCCGGAGGACGCGTTCGCTCTGCCGCCTCTCCGTCCTCCCCCCGCAAGCGGGGCAGGGCGGTCGCGGCCGCGCATTGAGTTGAAGGCGTTCTCAGCGCTGCGGATGAGGACCGTTCGCCGGGTGCGGGCCGCCTCCGCCGCCTGGGCGGGGGCCAGCAGGTCCACCGCCCGTGAACCTTGCGGGTGCTCCTCCTGGTGCGCCGAAGTTCGCCGTCCTGGGCGGACCTCCGAAGTTGGCGGTCCTGGGGGCAACTGGCCCACCGGGTCCACCGCCACCGGGTCCTATGAACCTTGGCGGCGCTCCGCCGCCAGGCCCACCGCCGCCAGGTCCTATGAACCTTGGCGGTGCTCCGCCGCCAGGCCCACCGCCACCGGGTCCTATGAACCTTGGTGCTCCGCCGCCAGGTCCACCGCCGCCAGGTCCACCGCCTGTGAGCTTTGCTGGTCCTGCAGCACCTGGTCCGGTACTTGTGAGCTTCCCGCCCGGTCCGGCGCCGGGAGACTGGGGGTTGTTGCTCACCCGCGGCCCCGGACCAGGGCCGAGCGTCCCGGTCCCTTGCCTCGCCGAGAGGGTGTTGACGGCTCCGGTCCCGCCCTTGGCCGCTCCGCCACCTGCCGGATTGCTGCCGGCCGGACCGGTAGCCGTCCTGGCGCCAACGACTCCCGCGCCGCTGAACTGGCCGGCGTGAGATGTCGCTGCCACCTGCGGGTGGCCATTGTTGTTTGAAACGTGCGTCGCCGGGTTGGTGCTGGCCGCATTCTGATGCTGCGTCTGCATCGAGGTCATCGGCGTGCGGTGGTCGTTCGCGGCCGCCAGCTGCTGTGGCGTCGCCTTTGCGGTCGTTCCGCCGGCGCCACCGTTGTGGCTGACATTGGTCACGTTGGTGTTGTTGATTACAGTTTTGTTATAGACGTTTGTGATGTTGACGCTGCCGAAATTGTTCACTGTTCGGTTGTAGGCGAACACGCCCCCGCTCCAGTAGCCGCCGGCGTAGCCAACGCCGGTGTAGCCGAATCCGTAATTGATGCCGCCGTAGAAGCCGATGCGTGGACCCCAATAGCCCGCGTGCCAGGCGTAGAAGCCATCACCCCAGCCCCAATAGCCCGGGGTCCAAAGCAGGCCCACCGCGGGCGGCAGCACCCAGGTGCCGGGCACCCAATAGTAGTCGTCGTCGTAGGCCCAGTAACCCGGCGTCCAGATATAACCCGGCCCGGGAATTGGCGGCTGCACGTAGACCGGCAGCACCGGCGGAGCGACGGTGATGGCGACGGCGAGTTGCGCCGAGGCTTCCGACACGCCAGCAATCGCGGCGAGCAGAAGCAGGCCTAGTGTGCGGATGAGACTCATGCTAGTTCCCCCCAATGGCAAGCCCCTCCTTCCCCACCGCCCCAAACGGGGGAGGGAGCGGGTAGTGCACAAACTGTCGGCGAGCCTAGTGGTGATTAAGTCATTCTTGCGGCGGCACTCTCACCGCGCCTGTTTTCTGATCTTTGGGCCGATGGTCGCGTGCTCTGTGGCCGGCGAGTCCATGCCATTCGATCTGCCGCTCTGGCGCGATTAAACACGCGACGGTGAGCTGCGGTCGCCGCCAATCGTCAACGCCATTCCGCCATCGCACGAATGCTGCTTCGGTTGAGATGGACGCGATCGTCGACGTACTCGACGTTGGCGAGCGGCAGAAAGTGGTTCAACCCGTCGGGCGAATCGTTCTTCGCAAGTCTAATCTCGCCGACTTCAACGCGATCGATGACGCCCACGTGCAGGCCATCATTGCCCACGACTTCCATGTGCTCTTTGATTTCGTTGGGCGTAACCATGGTGGGGCTCTCTGTACTTGCCTTGAAGAAAACTCCGGTGCTCCGGCTGAGTTCCGGAGTCTCCGTTTGGTGCCTCCAGATCGCCGAAGCGGATGCCGGGGCTCGGCGAAGATGCCGCTGCCAAGGAGCGCGTGCAGATTTGCGGGCTGGACCCTCGCGAAGTGAACCTCAGCATGCGGTAGGGTGACCCTTGTGGTCGCCCCGTTCGGTGCTCGATCGCTCGGCGCGGCTCATGGGGTCGTTGTGCCGCTCCCTTTCAGCTTGAGGATCCTTTGTCGTCCCTCGGCTTCACGAGGTCGCGCAGGATTTGAGGAACTTGGCGCCGGTACAGAGCGGCGAGAGTCGTTGCACTGTTCTCCACCTCGCCAGCGACGCGCGAGAGGAACTCGTGCGCACAGGCACCCATGTCCTCCGCGGCAGCCAGCTCCCCTGGCGGGAACCGTTGATGCGTCCGCAATCGAGATAGCAGTCTTTGGAAATCCCTGGCGCCTCCCGGGCTTTCACCGGCATCTGAGCCGGCCGCTGACGCGGTTCCGTATTAAACCAGAGAAACCAATTGCCGACACACAGCACGATCTTGGTCTTGGGAGGGTCAGCCAGTGTGGTGTGAACGCGGTAGATGTGGCCGGTGATCACAGAAGCGCATAGGCCGCAGCTTCCCGGACCTCCTCGCGCATCTCCTCGGGTACCAGTAGCTCGGGGTCCATCTCGGCGTTTCGCTGAGCTTGGAGCCAAGCGGGCTCTTGATGCGTCAAGCTGCTGAGCTTTGTGAACGACTTGTCCCGGCAGAACTCAATCGCGCGATCGAGCGCCGTGATGTCAGTCTCCGACAGCAAGTCAGTGTTGGCTTTTCGCTTGGCCGTGATCTGGTGGTACTTGCTGTCCTCTTGGCTGATCGTCAGCGCATCCGCGATCGCGGCGGGGTTACCGAAGAAGTCGAGATCACCCTTGATAATGTCGTAAATGCGCGACGGCACTGGCCCGTTGTCCATCGCAACGTAGGCGTCGCCGGTCACCGGCCGGCCATACTGGCGCAGGTGATCGCGATCGGCGATGAAGACAACCTTCGACAAATAAAACGGTGTGATTTTCGGCCATGCGCTCGCGATGTAAACGAGCGTCTCGACGGCCTTTGCCTCATCGAAGTAGAAGCGGATCATGGTACCTCACCGATCTCAATATAATCGTTGATTGTTGCGGGTGCCAACCCCCCGCGCGGGAGGAACTAGGCTGAGCACGATTTCACCATGGCCGGAATCCGCCGCAGATGATCAAGCCGCAATCTCCATCGCGCCTTTGATTGCCTCCTCGCGGACGATGCCGGTGACATGGTCGCGAAGCGCGATGAAGCGCTCCTCGCTGCGCATCTCGTAGCGGCGAGGCCGCGGCAGGTCGACGTCGATGATCTCCCGCACCCGGCCCGGATGGGCGGTCATGACAACGGTGCGATCAGCAAGATAGATCGCCTCGTCGATGTCGTGGGTGACGAGCAAGGCGGTCTTGCGCTCTTCCTCCCAAACCTCGAGCAGGAAATCCTGCATGATCGACCGGGTCAGGGCGTCGAGCGCCCCGAACGGCTCGTCCATTAGCAAGGTCGATGGGTTGATGGCGAGCACGCTGGCGATCGCCGCGCGCTGGCGCATGCCGCCGGAGAGTTCGGCGGGACGGCGCGATCTGAAGGCCACGAGGCCGGTGCGCTCAAGCATGCGCTGGACGACGATCTCGGGCGAGCCCTTGTGCCTGTTGGCGCGCAGCCTCAGGCCGAAGGCGATGTTCTCCTCGACCGACAGCCATGGAAACAGCGCCGTCTGCTGGAATACGACGCCACGGTCGGGTCCCGGTCCGGCGACCGGTGCGCCGTCGACGGTTATTTCGCCGCTCGTCGCGGTGTCGAAACCCGCCAGGAGATTGAGCAGGGTTGACTTGCCGCATCCGCTCGCACCGACAATTGTTATGAATTGCTGGTCGGCGATATCCAGATTGATGTCGGCGAGCGCCGTCACGTTGCCGTGACGGCTCGCAAACGTCTTGCCAAGGCGGCTCAAGCTAATTCTGGCCACTGAACGTTTCCAGGCGGTTCCACTCGAGCAGACGATCGCGGACGACGACGACGATGCGGTCCGAGATGAAGCCCAGAATTCCGATGCTGAGCATCGCCGCAATCACCACGTCGTTGCGGTAGAACAGGTAGGCGTCGTTGAGAAGATAGCCGAGCCCGCTGCGGACGGCCAGGATCTCGGCAACGACGACCAGCACCCAGGCGATGCCCATCGACAACCGCACGCCGGTCATGATCGACGGCAAGGCGCCCGGCAGGATCACGCGGATGAGCAACTCGGTCTCGTTGGCCCCCATCATGCGGGCGGCCTTGGTGAGCGTCACATTGATCTGCCGCACGCCGTGCGTGGTATTGACCGCCGCCGGAAAGAACGCCCCGAGGCCGATGAGGAAAACGGCCGGCGCATTCCCGATCCCGAAGAACACCAGCGACAGCGGCACCCAGGCGGTAACCGGAATGTTGCGAAGCACCTGGATGGTCGGGTCGAGCACGCGCTCCATGACACGCGACAGGCCGATCAGGAGCCCGGCCAGAATTCCGAGCGCAATCCCCCAGGCGAATCCGGCGAACACCCGCCAGATGCTGGCGGCCGCATGATCCAACCAAGTCCCCGAATAGCGGGCGGCCACATCGGTCGCTCCGGTGATCAGATCATGCCAGACGAGAGCGACATCGGTCGGCGCCGGCAGCACACTGCGGCGGACGAAGCCGATTTGAGCGCAGGCCTGCCATGCTGCGAGCAGAGCGACCGGGAAAACCGCGTATTGTGCCGGCAGGGCGAGCAACCGGCGGGTGGTCGACGGAGCGCCGGCGTCCCGCCCGCTCTTCCCCCACCCCGGCCTCCCCCAAAAGCGGGGGAGGGTAAATCGATTACCCTCCCCCGTTCCCCATCGCACTTTCATGGTTACTTGTCGCTGACTAAACGCCCCGTTCAAGAATGCCAGTCCTGTCGTCAGGTCCCGCTGAGCGCCGCGAGGACTCGCTCCCTTGAACAGAAATAGACGAGCGTTTTCTGCCGTATGCGGAACTCCGCGAACAGTACTCCATTGCGGTCGCATTCGCAAGGCAGCCGCCCTCCGAGGCGGCTCGGTTGCCATGAAAACTGCTTAGGGCTGATAACGCTGCCATTTCATCTGGGATTGGAAATAATATTCGAACACTGTACTCGACTTTCTATACAAATAGCTAAAATGATTTCGCCGATTTGCTTGCAGGCAACTTTCGCTTCAGAGACTATTTCCCGACCAGGAAATGCTATGCCCAAGTGTCGTGTTTCGCAATTCAGGAGCAACAACGCAAGCGGCTAGGATGGAAGCGCGATGATGGAAGCACGATTGTTGCGGGATGACTATGTGCTCGGACATTCGGCCGACGAATATGAGCGGCTTCGGCGTCAAGCCCGGACGCTTGAACCCGTAACCAGGCGACTGCTTCACGCCATAGGCTTGCGACCCGGATGGAGGTGTCTGGACCTCGGCTGTGGACCGGGCGAAACCATGCGGCTGATGGGCGAAATCGTCGGGCCGTCAGGCGAGGTGACCGGACTGGACCGCGACGCCAAAGCCGGACGCGAAGCAATCGAACGGCTGCGGGCGACAGGAACAAGTCGATACCGCTTCATCGAAGCGGATATAGAGAGCACCGATGAGATCGGCGGTGAGCCGTTCGACCTGACCTTCGCGCGGCTTGGGCTCCTGTTCGTCCGCGATCCTGTTGCGGTGCTTCGCAAAATGTTGGGCTGGACGAAGCCGGGCGGGTACGTCGCAGTTCAGGATTTGTACGTGCGCACGATCAACCTGTACCCGAAGCTCGAAGCCTGCTCCGAACTCATGCGAGTGATCATCGAGACGTGCGAACGCTCGGGGCAGGACACGGAGTTCGCTTTCAAGCTTCCGGTCTATTTTGTTGAAGCCGGCATAGGCACGCCCGATGGCACTGACACGAGTCTCCCAATGACATCATTTGAGCCTTTCATGGCTCATCACCAGGACCTGTGCCGCAGTCTTTTGCCCAGGGCGATCGAGTTGGGCGTCACGACCCACGCCGGAATGCAAAGCGTCTTTCGCGACATCGAGCAGGCAGTCGTCGACGGACGACAGTATTCGGCGCTGTGGCCGTTGATGATCGGGGTATGGAAGCGCAAGCCGATGCGGTAATATCGTGCTACCAGGTCGAAAGCTGAGCCGGCGACTGTCCGGTCGCCTTGGCCAGAAACGCGAAGTCGATGTATTTGTCGACGCGGTTGGAGTAATCCTCCTTGACCCAGCCGAGCTCTCGCAGTTCCTTCGCCATGGTTTTGAGATCGGCGACGTTGGTCCGATAATTGTATTTCAGGAACTGCCGTTCCTGCATGGCGATCACGGCGTCGGGCAGACGGGAATATTTTCGCTCAAGCTCGATCCGTAAGTCCGTATTGCCCATGAACGTGTTCATCGCTTCCACATGGGACGACACGATTCTCTGCACCAATGCGGGCTTGCCCTGCGTCAGCTTGCGGCTGGCGATGAACCCGATCTCCTGCTTGCCTGACTTATCGCCGAACAGATGGCGCACGAGCCTGGCGTCGCCTTTGTCGATCGCTATGGCGCCGAACACGCAGAGCGTCATCGCCATGTCGACTTCACCGGCCTCCAGCGCGCGCGGATGGTTCGGGAAGGGGATGTTGACGATCTGAGTGTCGCGCTCGCCGTCGATGCTGAGCGATTTGAGAAAGAATGACAGCTTTGCGTGCTGCAACGAACCGGTCGGTACACCGATCGTGACCGGTTTGCCTTCCCGTTTGCGCTTGAGGATCGCGGCGCCCAACGCCGCGTCGTTGGCCGTCGGAACGTCGAACCCTTTGCCGGCAACCAGGACGTTGTACCCCCCGCCCCATCCGCAAATCCAGACAACTTCCATGCCTTCGCTGATCGCGCGGGCCAGATGCTGGCTTGTGGTGTTGGCTACATCTAGCTCTCCTTGATCGAGCGCGAGCAGCGCCGAAGTGCTGTCGCGGAAGTCTTTGACGTCGTATTTCAGCCCATGCTTCTTCTCGATCGAGGGTAACAAGGTCCGCAACGCTCCGAGCGCGCCGATCTGGATGCCGTGACGAACGGTGTCATCGCCGCGGGCATGACTCGACACAAGGGAGCCTGCACCGATTGTCGCCAGTGAAAGCGACGAACGCCAGAAGGTGCGACGGGTCATACGAGGTAGGGTCATCCGATCTCCCTTGATTGATTCACGCATCATTACTCACCCGCCCAATCGACGTCCCTTCGTCAAGTCGATGGGGTGCCGCAAAAGACGGGTTCTCTGAGCCGAAATACGCGGGCTTTCTCTGCTGTATCTTGAGCCTTGCGAACAGTAATCCATCGGGGTCATGTTCGCAAGGCGGCTGCCTTCCGAGATCAGCGTGTGCATAGTTGCCATAAAAACTGCTTTCGGCAGATCATGCTTCTGGTTCATCTAGGACTGGAAATAAAATTCGGGGGTTGCACTTCGACTTTCTCGCAAATAACTAAAATGATTTCACCGATTTGCTTAGAAGTAACTTTCGATGCAGAGATTATTTCACAATCACGAGATCCTGTGCTAGCCCACGGCAGGCACAATCGTTTGAAAACATCCTTATCGGGTTGGCTTATGAGGGGCGAGCCATGCGCCATGTCATCATAACGGGAGCGTTTGGGTTAGCTTTTGGCCTGTGGGTCGGTGTCGCCACGGTCGCGGGTCAGACCATTCCGAAATCCCTTCAGGAGGGCGGGCCTGAGGAGGTCCTGAGACAGCGCCAGAACTACTGGACGGTCGGCATCGCGGGCGGCAACATGGACGGCACCTATTTGCGCTTCGCCGACGAGCTCGGGAAAGTGCTCGACGACGGCGACGAGTTGCGCGTGCTTCCCATCATATCCCGCGGCGCCGCGGCCAACCTGCAGGACCTCCTCTACCTTCGCGGCGTCGACGTCGCTTTCACCCAGGCGGACGTCTTTGAATACTTCCGTACGCAACGCAAGACGCCCAACCTGGAGACTCGGGTCCAGTACATTATTCGCCTCCCGGTCGCCGAGCTGCACGTCACAGCACGCGCGGACATCCACGCCCTCGAAGACCTGCGCGGCCAGAAAGTCGTGTTCGGTCCGCCTGGAAGCTCGCCGACGCTGACCGGCCCGATCGTCTTCCCGCGTCTCGGCATCCCGGTCGAGCCCGTGTTTGTCGACTTCTCGACCGGCCTGAAGATGCTCAGCTCCGGCGAGGTCGCCGGTCTCATCGGGGTGGTGTCGAAGCCGGTCGACTTCTGGTCAAAAATGCCACCGAACACCGGCCTTCATCTCTTGTCGGTGCCGTATTCGAAGGTTCTCGCCGACCTCTATGTCGTGGGCGAGTTCACCAACGCGGATTATCCAAACCTGATACCGCCGGGCCAGCGGATCGACACCATTGCGGTGCCGTCTGTGCTCGCCGTCTATAACTGGCCGAAGACCAGCGACAGATATCGTCGGGTCGAACGGTTCGTCCAATATCTGTTTAACCGCTGGGACAAGCTTATCCAGCCGCCTTTCCATCCGAGATGGCGCGACGTCAACTTGGCTGCGACCGTTCCAGGCTGGACCAGGTTCAGTGCATCCGAAGCATTGCTGCTGCGCCTGCAAGGCTCCACGGATCAGGCGATGGCGCGCGATTTCCAGACGTATGTGAGCCGGGAGGTGCGCGCGACCCCCAGAAACGAGGCTGAGCGGGATGCCCTGTTTCGCCAATTCATGCTTTGGCGCGAGCAACAACGCAAGCCGTGAACCTCGGATGATCGGGCAGCCAGGCCGCACTTCGAGCAGTCAGCCGGCCACGGGCGACTTGATGATCGGGGTGTGGACGCGCAAATCAATGCGATAAATCTCGTCCGCCCTCGACCGGCGCCCGCGAGCTCACTGGGGAATCTGCGTTAATCTCACGATACGCTCCGGCGCCGCGATCGAGCCCAGATCCCTCGCCTTTTCATACCAACTGCGAGCCAGGGCCACGTCGGGCGTGATTCCTCCTCGCAGACGGAGTCGTCTGAGCACCACGGGGTCGTAGGTCTCTGCAAGGGCAAAAGCCCCTGCCGCCTCGCCCGCTTCCGCGGCGCGCTGAAACATCATGCGGGCCGCCGTTATATCTCCACTCGCCATCAGCTCGGCGCCGATCTTCATTTTTGCTGCGATTTCAGATGCATCCTGAACCGATGCGGGCGTCTGGGAAGCGGGAGATGGCAAAATGCGTCGCGGCTCCGTGACCGACGGCGTGGGCCGTTGTGCGGCGTCGACCGAGGTCACATCATCGGCGGCGTTCCGGCCATCGACGGGTGGGGGAGCCATGGTGGCCGCTGGCGCCGACGGTCGCGTGGAATCGGGGGGCGCAGCCTTAAGAGCTGCCGGGGTCGAACGCGCCGGCAGCACATTGGCTTGGTCGGAAGCGGGCGCAAGTTGCGGCGATTTGATCGTCAGCCGAAAGCCCCAAAGGTATCCCGTCACGCCTGCCACTGCCGCGGCCATCAAGACACCGCCCATCAGCCGCAGGACAGCCGCAAAAGTCGGAGCAGTCGAAACGGGCGCCGCCGGCTCCGGAACGCGCTCGGGCGCTAGTGCAAGCCGGGAGCGCAGTTCTACGACGGCAACATCGCCCTCAAAGACGCCGCGTCGTGTCTTACGCCTCCACGGTGGCTCCGGCGCTTCCGTCGTTCGGCTCGACGGCGCAGCACCAACATTTTTGGGCTCATCCTTTGATGGCTGATTTTTCGCCGGCTCAGGTTGCAATGACTCAGGTTTCAATGATTCATTTTTCAGCGGCTCACTTCTCAGCGGCTCATTTTTTGATGGCTCGCTGTCGTCGGACTCTCGAACCGGCGCACCCATGATCCCCTCCACACCGTGCTGGCTCGCCTACATATCTCTTCGCCCGTGCTTTACATCGAGGTCTCAGATCTCAAAAAAACCCGCGGAACAAGAAGGTGCGCCGAAACAGTACGCCATAACCACCTGCCTCACGCAGCCTGCCAATTCGCGCGAACTCAACGAACGATCTCCAAAGCGTTCAACCTGGGGATCAGGTGCATTCGGGACACAAAAATCGCAGCCGCATCATTACCACCAGATTTGACTCATTTTCGACAGTAGCGCACTCTAAAAGTGTAGATATACCAAAACACCTCGCGCGATTATTTGACCGGATTGTGATCGTGTCTCAAAATTATTGCGCCATTTTTGTCACACTTGCACAACGAATCGGCATATATCTTGTTAAAGTACTGACCGAAGCGGATATCGTTGAGCACGCATAACCATGAAGCCCGGGCAAAATGTTCAATAAACACATACTTTGCGCTGATCGGCCGCCGAAAGGGACGGACGCAACAATTTTTGTATTTCGCTTTGGCTGGCACCCTCGGCCTTGGTCGTGCGCGGCATTTTGAGCGGCATGGGATTGCCTTGACGGTCTGGCGGCGTGCGTCTAAGACCAGTCATATCAATCTCTTGCGTGACATTCCTCCTCCTGGCGGAGGAATCTGGGGTGTCTTGAGCCTGCGAAAGCACAGAGTTTCCCAGCCAAGCGATGACGAGGTCTTTTGCCAAAATGCCGGTAATCCAAACCGGGAAGCGAGCGTGACATGGATGCATCGGTCATCCTGATCGACAACTACGACAGCTTCACGTTCAACCTTGTTCATTACCTCGGCCAGCTGGGCGCCAACGTTGTCGTGCACCGTAACGACAAAATCGGCGCAGCAGAGGTGATCGCAGCCACGCCCGATGCGATCGTGCTCTCTCCTGGGCCTTGCACTCCCAACGAGGCGGGTATCTGCCTGGAATTGATCGCTGCGGCTGCTCCCACCATCCCGGTGCTCGGTGTCTGTCTCGGCCATCAGGCGATTGGTCAGGCGTTCGGCGCCAATGTGGTGCGGGCGCCGGCGCCGGTGCATGGCAAGCTCTCCGAAATGAGCCACCGGGGCGAGGGCGTGTTCCGCGGCATCAACGGACCGTTCCGGGCGACGCGCTATCACTCTCTGGTGGTTGACCACGACACCATGCCGAACGAACTCGCCGTGACGGCGGAGACCGACGGTCGCCTCGTCATGGGCCTCGCCCACCGCAAGCTGCCGGTGCACGGCGTGCAATTCCATCCCGAAAGCATCGCGTCCGAGCACGGACATCTCATCTTGAAGAATTTCCTTGAGATTGCGGCGGACTGGAATGCCGCGTCGGGCCGGCGCTGATGTAGGGGCGACCCTTGTGGTCGCCCCGTTGCCGGCGGACGCAATGGCGTGCGGCGCGCAAATCGGGCGACCACAAGGGTCGCCCCTACAGCGGGCAATGTTGCAGGACGCCGCTTGTGCGCGCCGCTCCAACGTTACGACTTTGGTCAATATTCCAATCCCGTCGGATCGATTGAAACGATCGGCTAGATCAGTCAATCGCGAAACGGAACGCTGGCGCGCGATACCGAAAAGTTGCAGACTTTTCGGATCGAGATCGTGCGTAAAATCAGACAAACCGGGGCATCATGGTGGAGATCAAAGGGCTGATCGGGCAGGTGGCGTCCGGCGCGACCCTGTCGCGCGAAATGGCTTATGAGGCGTTCGACAGCATGATGTACGGCGAGGTGACGCCCGCGCAGATCGGCGCATTGCTGATGGGCCTACGGGTACGCGGCGAGACGGTCG
>Ga0137377_10000146_pt1 | contig 35801 bp, 34 predicted proteins | sample SagtaG_22_FD_104815 | JGI IMG/M metagenome (GOLD analysis project Ga0137377, IMG submission 104815) | Vadose zone soil microbial communities from Sagehorn Ranch, Mendocino, California, USA - Sage2_L_40_16 metaG | ecosystem: Environmental > Terrestrial > Soil > Vadose zone | place: USA... | reverse complement strand
TGCCGAGCAAGAGACCAACCGTATCGTCTCACTTGCGCCGGGAGCCAGTGCGCCAACCCTCCTTCGCGTGTTACCTGGAACCCCGAGCAACGCAACCTGCAAGCATGGTGTGGATGGTATTGCCCTTGATCCTACCACCAACACGCTGATCATACCAGATAGCCCTATAGGGAATGTCTATCGTATGAGCCTGGATGGTAAAACACTAACCTTGCTGGCTTCTGGTATCGTCCGGCCCGTTGGCGCAGGGGTCGATGACCAGGGGAATGTCTACATTGCAGACGAGTGCGGCAATGCGCTCTGGCGCCTCACAACCACGGGGAAGACGACGCGCATAAGCGGCTTTGGGATGCCGGATGATGTGGTTCCCGATGGGTATGGCAATGTGCTGGTGATTGACCTCCAGCCTTCTATTCACGCGCTGATTCGTTTGAACCTGGCAACGGGCAAGCGAGAGACACTGGCCAGCCAAGGGTTCATCGAACCGCAAGGGCTTGTTGTTGACGCGCAGGGGAATAGCTACGTGGCGGACGATTACGCGAACATCATTGTGAAGTACACACCTGCATAAATCGCATCAGTACCTCATCTTCTTACGCATATTTGTGGAGTCAGATCTCACACGTGTCCTGCTAGCCGACGAGCTACATAAGCTCCTACCACTGAGTACTGCACTCAGTGCATAAAAATACCGTGAGTGGAATGTGATATGATAGACTGTCCTTGTGAGGACAATGTGACTTGAGTGAGCAATAGTACCTCTAGAAAGTTTTTAAATATTCCTTTTTCGGCGGGTACCCACCTGCCGGCTAGATACGAAAGAGAGGATACAGCTATGATGTGGGGATATGATCCCGGTTGGGGTGGCTGGCTCATGATGTCATTTGGCATGGTGCTCTGGATTGCGTTGCTAGTGGTACTGGTGTGGGCGCTGATCCGCTGGGTCAATAACAAAACGACTCCTGTGCCGCCACGTGATACCACTGTTCCGCCCTCTGGTCCCTCAGCGATTGAGCTACTGCGCCAGCGCTATGCGCGAGGTGAGATCGACACGACCACCTTTGAGCAGATGCGCGAACGCCTGGAGTATTCAGGTGTGCCTGGCTCTCAGCAGAGCGAAGGGGATCAACCGATCACGCGTGGTCGCTAGAGCCACAGGGGATACAGCCTGCCATCTCGGAGCGACTCCTGGGAGGCAGGTTTGTTTGCGTACTGGAGGATCGAGAGAAGTAGGTAGTATACTAGGCAGAAACTTCGAAATGGGAGGAAGTACAGATGAAATATCGATATGTTTTTGGCTTGTTCGCCGTTCTGACTCTACTTATGCTAGTGCTGGCTGCTTGTGGAGGTAGTACAGCGCCTTCAGGAGCTTCAAGGTCTCAGGAGGTGCAAGTTATGCTCTCTGAGTATAGTATCCAATCTTCTCAGACCACCTTTTCTCCAGGAACATCCTACCATTTCGTCGTCGCGAACAACGGGAAGATTCCACATGAATTTATGATCATGCCAATGGGAATGGATATGCACGGTATGTCGATGGATGACATGCACAAGATCGCACTGCACATGATCGACAATGTGGCGCCTGGAGCAACGAAGACCTTTGATTATACATTTGCTTCGTCCATGATGGGGCAAAACTTTGAGTTTGCTTGCCATCTGCCTGGACATTATGAAGCAGGAATGAAGCTTCCCATGATGGTCAACCGGTAACAGGCAGGTAGAGCGGAGGAGGTTGTGCTTGTTGACAGACAATGCCTTCGTAAGCACATCCTCCTTGTACTCATCGCCAGAACTATTTCAAGCGCTCAACGCATCGATAACACGCAGCAGGCGTTCTTTGAGGAGTCTATGGCGCAGATCAAACAGGAAGTCGAGCAGCGATGAGGTCTCTATGAAGAAGCCCTGACGCTGTTGCTGAGTATTCCCGGCATTCAAGAGGTGGCTGCTGCTGCAATCATCTCGGAAATTGGTGTAGAGATGGACCGCTTTCCCTCGGCCAAACATCTGGCTTCATGGGCAGGGATGTGTCCGGGCAATAAGCAAAGTGACGGCAAGCGATTAAGCGGAGCGATGACCGTGGGAAACACTTCCCTGCGAACGATGCTTGGGGAGGTAGCCTGGATCATCTCGCGCATGAAAGATAATTATCTCTCCGCGCAGTATCACCGCGTTGCACGCAGACGAGGCAAGCAGAAGGCGATTGTCGCGGTCTCCCATAGCATCCTGGTTATTATCTATCACATGCTGCGTGATAAGAAGCCGTACTCTGACTTGGGAGCTGATTACTTTGATAAGCTAGATACTGCTCGGATCGAGCGTCACCATGTTCGCCGCTTGGAACAACTGGGCTACACTGTGACGCTTACTCCTAAGTACCGCGCCACAGAAATAAGGGATGAAATGGTAGGGGGAAGAGAAGAGGGGGAGTAGCACTTTGCTTGGCCGGGCTGCTCGCGTCGACTCAGCAAGGACTATGAACATTGTCAAACAGCAGCGAAACCTGAATCTATCTCACCACGATCCGTCCGATGCTCGCTCGCCTGGCTCGGACCCAGACCTGAGGCCTTCTCACACGAGCTCTAGTGAGAGCCACACTCTAATTGGCCCTACAAGCATCTGGCGTCAAACAACAGGAAGACTACGGGAGATCGGCACCGTTATCGGTTGCTACTCAAGGGCTCGATGGATCTGTCTGTTGATGCTGGGCATCGCCAGGCCGATGTGTACTCCCTCTTGCCAGGAGCCGAGCAATAGCCTCATCGATACGTTGGTGAGAGATATCCTGGTAGTACGTAAAGCCTGGTGACGGATTTACTTCGAAACAATACCAAGTCCCATCTGGCGTACATCGCAAGTCGATACCCGCCACGATAAGTTCCATGGCAGCCACCAATCGCCTGCACTGGTTGTGCCTGGATCTTCGTGCCATCATAGAGCACCACTTCTATTTTCTGAGCCCCATCGATCACGTGGTTATTGGTGATAATGTATCCCCGTCGATCAATGATGACTCCAGATCCGAGTCCGATGCTGCTCTGAGTGGTGATATTCACTTGTACCACTGCAGGACGGACCTTCGCAATCACCGCTTCACGCACGGCCTCTGCATTATCTTTTGTCAAAGGGGGAATAGTTCTCCCTGCATCAGTGCCAGATTGCACGATAGTTGTAGGTGATGTAGCAGTACCCGCATTCCGACTTCCAAACTCCCACCCCGCAAACAACCCTGTACCAAACACGATGGCGAGCAACAGCGTGAGAGCCACAATCGCTGCGGTGCGTGGACCGTGCCGAGGGCGCTTTGACAGGGCTGGAGGCAAGCTCGGCTCCTGTGGCTGTGAGTACTGGTACGGCGGTGCCGAAATGTCTTTCTTCTCAAGGTTTTGCATAGGAATACGCTCCTTTGTTTTTCCGGCAGGCTCACCAACCGTCTCAGTGGTTGGTGAGCCTGCCAATCGTCTATCTGTTTACCTCCCGAGTGCAGCGACAACACGCAGCAGGCGGTGCTTTGCCTCCTGAGCGATACCATCAAGCTGCTCATTGCCAACGATGCCTAGCATCGCCTGCGGGTCGGCTATCTCGACACGGCACCCATCACCGATGGCACGTACTACCACGTTGCAGGGCAGGAGCAATCCGATCTCCGGTTCCTGTTCAAGCGCACGATGTGCCAGGATGGGGTTGCAGGTCCCTAGAATGAGATAGGGCTCCATCTCGGCACCCAGTTTCTCACGCAATGTCTGACGCACATCGATTTCTGTCAGCACCCCAAAGCCCTCGGCCTTGAGGCTTTCTTTGACACGGGGAATAGCCTCTTCGTAGGGTATCTGCAGTGTCGTGCCAAAACCATACGAGCTTTGCATCACACATTCCCTTCACTCACGCGCGCATCTAACGACGAACATTCGCAGACTGCTGATTACGCATGTCTGAGGCTTCAAGGTGCTCCCGCATGTGCTCAAACGTTGCCAGGTCAATCTCCCCGCGTGCGTAGCGCTGACGGAGAATTTCCAGAGCGGATGGGCCGCTGATTGGCATACTCGTCTCTGGCGGAGCTGAGATACCAGCCCTCCTGTTAAGCCAGCGAATGATTGCCCAGACCAGTACCACCAGCAACGCAATCCAGAGCACCATACCAAACGACATCAGCAGCCAGCCCCAACCGAAATCATAACCCCACATCATAGTACACCTTTCCTTCTTGCTCACCTATGAGCAACGAAACAAAAACTCTTCAACCTATCAATTTCATTCTGCTCGCTTGATCTTCACCAAGGCGAACATCTCGTTTTCATACCCCTTGCGCAGCTTCTTCAGGTTCGCGCACTCGACAGGCCACCAACGCATCAGTGACGGTGCAGCATTTGCCTCCCGTCGCCACGGTTGTCAAGCCTCCCGCAAATTGTGCTAGACTGGATTACGCACAGTGGTGAAATGGCCACTCAGCCTCAGCAAACAGGCGCGGGATAGGAGGCGAGCCTGCTCCAAGTTACCCGATCCATGACTCATCCTCCTTCTCCAGATGCTCTTCGTGTCGGGTAGTGGAGGTTGACTACGCTTTTACGTTGCTGGCGGATGTTCCAGAGCAGGTAGGCAATGCCGAACAGGTTCATCACAATGCCCAGCCACAACAGCGGCGTCTTGTAGGCATTCAGGAAAATCGCGGCACCCGACAGCCCAACGACCGCAAACACATCGGTCAGGTGGTGCGCATCTCTCTCGTCGGGGTTACGCTTCCACTGGCCTGCGGCGCAGGCGCGGGAAGAACGCCGGGGTGCTGGCAGCGTAGCGGGCATAGGCTTCGCCAAATTCCGCCTGCACCTCGCGTTCCTCGCGGCCCGCGAGCCGCACATACATCACTACCAGGATGGGGAACATGAGCAGTGTGAGCAGCGTCGGCCACTGGAGCAGGAATCCGACCATGATGAGGATGAAGCCCACATACTGCGGGTGGCGTATGGAGGCATATGGCCCCGTGATGGCGAGGGTATGCGTCCGCTGCGCCTTGTAGAGCACGTTCCAGGCCCCGGCCAGCAGCAAGAACCCCCCGAAGATCACTACATAGCTGAGCAGGTGCAGCGGGTTCAGATGGGGATCGCCCTTCCAGCCCAGGAGCGTTTCCCAGAGATGACCACTATTGTGCGAGAGCAGGTCGAGGCCCGGATAGAGACCGCTCAGCCAGCCTGAAAGCAGGTAGATGGTCAGGGGAAAGCCGTACATCTCGGTAAAGAGCGCCACGATGAAGGCCGAGAACGCGCCAAAGGAGCGCCAATCACGGCCTGTCTGTGGGCGTGCAAAGCTGAATGCGAAGATGATAAACACCCCCGCATTGATTACCACAAGCGGCCAGAGGCCGTAGGCACTTGTATTCATTGCTGTCCTCCCTCCGGTGGTTGTGGCTGGTTCGGGCCATCCGCTGGTGGGCCACCGTGACCTCCATGCCCACCGTGCATGAAGAGCATCATCAGCGGGCACAGGAGAAACAGCGCATAGGGTAAAAAGCCAAGGACGTGCGCCGTATGCTCCGTGATCAGAAAGAACGCCCCAATGGCGAGAAATCCCAGCAGGACCCAGGTGGTGATCCGCGATTGGAACCATCCAGTGCGTTGATTATGTTCTTGCATCTTCATCTCTTTCCTCCATTGTTTGCGTGTAGACGATGTATTTCCATGTTTACTCGACGATGAGCTTGCCGCGGAACATGCCCATCTGACAGGAGAACTCATACTCGCCCGGCTGCTCCGGCAGAAACTCCATCGGCACGGTCTCGCCGGTCGGCAGGTGGGCACTCTTGCCAAAATCGTTGAAGATGACCATCTCCGAGCAGGCCGCCGTCTCCTCGCGGCGGAAATTGAAACGTACCGGCTTACCGTGCTGCACGACGATCACATCGGGGGTATAACCACCCTTGACCAGGATCATGGCCTCCTGGTAGCCACCCGAGGTGACCGCCGCACGCACTCCACTCTTGCGTGGTCCCCAGAAGAACCAGGCGATGCCGCCAATCAGAACGAGTCCTCCAAGCAGAACGACTATATTGATGAGAGACATTACTGTGCCTCCTTTCGCTGTTGTGTTTCCTTCGGATGCCAACTGCGCAGGCGGTTGGCGTTCGTCACGACGGTCACCGAACTGGCTGCCATCGCTGCGGCCGCAATGAGCGGACTGAGCAGGACACCAATGAACGGATAGAGCAACCCCATCGCAATCGGGATGCCGAGTGCGTTGTAGATGAACGCGCCAAACAGGTTCTGCCGCACATTACGCATGGTCGCCTTCGAGATCTCTATCGCCGTCACCACTCCTGTCAGGCTGCCGCTCATCAGCGTGATGTCTGCGGCTTCGATGGCGACATCCGTTCCCGTGCCAATCGCCAGACCTACATCGGCCTGGGTGAGGGCAGGTGCATCGTTGATGCCATCGCCCACCATGCCGACCTGCTTGCCCTCGAGCTGGAGCTTCTGCACCTCGTGCGCTTTGTCCTGGGGAAGCACCTCGGCCAGCACGCGATCCACTCCCACCTGCCGTCCAATGGCTGCGGCGGTACGGCGGTTATCGCCCGTGAGCATCACGACCTCGAGACCAAGCCGCTTGAGCGCGGCAATGGCTGCCACTGATTCTTCCTTGACGGTATCGGCTGCCGCGACAATGCCAGCGGCTCGTCCGTCAATCGCCATGTACATTGGTGTCTTGCCATCGTCGGCCAGGCGCTGGCTCTCACGTGCCAGCCGACCGAGATTGATGTTCCGGTTCTCCATGAGTTTCGCATTGCCCAGCAGCACATACCGTCCTTCGACCTCGGCTTCCACGCCGCGCCCTGGGATGGCGCTGAAGTTGCTGATGGTGGGCAGTGCGATGTGGTGTGCCTTCGTGCCCTCCACGATCGCGCTGGCGAGTGGATGTTCGGAGTTGCGTTCAATGGCTGCCGCCAGGCGCAGGATCTCGTCTTCATCGAATCCTGTCTCCGCGACGACGTTGGTCAGTTCGGGCTTGCCCTTGGTGATCGTACCGGTCTTATCCAGGATCACCACCTGCAGGCGCTGAGTGGTCTGGAGCGCATCCCCTGAGCGGATCAGGATGCCTTGCTCAGCGGCTTTGCCAATACCAACGGTAAGGCTGGTGGGGGTCGCCAGCCCCAGCGCACACGGGCAGGCGATAATGAGCGTCGTGACGAAGACGATCAGCGCGTAGACCAGAGAAGGCTGCGGCCCGAAGATGAACCAGATCACTGCCGCGGCCACGGCCAGGATCATCACCGTGGGGACAAAGTAGTGCGACACCTGGTCGACCACCCGCTGGATCGGGGCTTTGGACCCCTGTGCGTCCTGGACGAGGCGGATGATCTGAGCCAGGGCGGTATCTTTGCCCACCTTCGTCGCACGGAAGCGGAAACTGCCCGTCTGGTTCATCGTTGCGCCAATGACCTCGTCTCCCGCGTGCTTCTCAACGGGAATGGACTCACCCGTGATCATGCTCTCATCTACTGATGAACTGCCGTCCAGCACGACGCCGTCGACTGGGATCTTTTCTCCAGGGCGCAACACCACGGTATCACCCACCAGCACTTCCTCCACGGGGATGTCTACCTCGGCACCGTCGCGTATCACACGCGCCGTCTTGGCCTGCAGGCCAATGAGTTTTTTGATGGCTTCGCTGGTACGCCCTCTCGCCCTCAATTCGAGGGCCAGGCCAAGGTTGACGAGGGCAACGACAACTGCCGTGACATCATAAAAGACTTCGGCCCACTCCATCCTGGGGAAGACCTGCGGCACGGCCACGGCCACGCTCGAGTAGAGCCAGGCAGCCGAGACGCCGATGGCAATCAAGGTGTGCATGTTGGCCTGCCGGTGCTTCAGTGCCTGCCACATCCCGCTAAAGAAGTGACTGCCTGCCCACAGCACCACCGGGATGGTCAACACCCCAAGCAGTGCCCAGACGATGCGGCGGGCATCACTGCCAGGAATGAGCCAGTCACGCAGCCCTGGGAAGAACTGCGGGTAGGAAAAGATGATCACGGGCAGTGAGACGATGGCTGCGAACCAGAATTTGCGCAGGAGCCTCCCATACTCACGCGCCCGATCCTGCTCAGCCCTGTCGACGGTCGCCTCGGTCAAAGCCGATGTTTCGTGTACCTGGTACCCCGCCCCTTCAGCGGCATGGATGAGCCTTTGGCGGTCAATCAGGCCAGGCATATACACGATATGTGCTTGTTGTGTCGCTGGATTCACGGTGGCCGCCAGTACACCAGGCGTCTGCTCGAGGGCATCCTCGATGGTGAGGACACAGGAGGCGCAGTGCATTGCCTGGATAGCCAGCTGCATGGTCGCAGTGCCTATGGTATATCCAGCCGCTCGAGCACGATCAACGATGGTGTCGACCTGTACTTTGGACGGGTCATACGCAATGCGTACCAACCTGCTTTTCGCGTTAGCAGTGACCTGCCGCACTCCAGCAAGACCGCCAAGCTGTTCTTCAAGGCGACTCGCTCCTTGGCGACCGTTCACATCAGTGACTGAGAGCTCAATCTGACGCAGTTCCCCTGTAGCGGAAACGCCCGTGGTTGCTGAGCCTGTATGTTCGCGGTCAAACCGCTGGACGCAGCGCTCACAGCAGAAGTACACCGTTTCTTCTCCGACGGTTCGAGTGGCAATCGCCTGGGCTGGTTCAATTGCCATACCACAGATGGGATCACGAACAGTGGCTTCCGACCGTTGTGTCTTTGTTTCAAGCATCGTATTCTCCTTGTAAAGAGGGACTTGAAATGCATTATTACCTGCCCCCCAGGCAGGGTCCCACGTCTCGGTTATACCTCGCTTGTGGCGTGATGAACCCCCCCCCGGGTTTCATTGATGCAAAGTGGCTTTTCAGAAAATAGCCCTGTTGCTATGTCGTCCTCTCTACACTCTCTAGTCTCTCATGCTCTGCTGAGGCTTTCTTGAGGGATACCTGAGGCTACGCTGAGGATGCGGGCAGGTGAGACAGGTGGTTTTCCAGAGGCAAAAGAGTGGCCCAAATGGACGCTTCATTACCGATATGCTATAGTATCCCCATGCCCCTGTCAGAGGGGTAGGGGAAGTGGGTGATCTGCTGCGAGAGACAATGCCTGCCACCGCGTAAGCTGCTCACATCTGGAGAGATCAGGCGTCTCAGCGTTGTGGGTGAGCTTGACGAGTAGATATGGTCGTACGATGCTCTCGCTTCTCAGGCACGTACGCAGGGTTGCCTCTTTTGTAGGAGAGAGGACATAGCCAACAAGAAGGGGGTGGAAACGATGAGAACCGTCACACTGCCGGTCAAAGGGCTTAACTTTGCTGGGTGCGCACGCGAGATCGAGAAAAATCTGAGAAAGCTGGAACCAATCGCGCAGGTAGAGGCGAGCTATGTCTCGCAGACAGTCACGATTACCTATGATGAGACGTGGCTCGGTGAGGCAGAGCTTCGCGAGATGGTCAAGGATTGCGGTTTCGCCTGTGGAGCACCCCTCACCAGATTCCCAGGGCCAGGCGCTACTGTTTCACAGCCTGCGGAAGTCGCCCGTACCCAGGGGACGACGGGACATCCCGCGATGGAAGATCGTACGGAGGCTGCGGCCCCCGCGAAGATGGACATGGGTATCGTGGATCACGGGATGATGGGCCATGACACGAGTGATCCAGCCATGGCCCGGGCCATGGAAGCCGACATGCGCAACCGCTTCTTCGTGTCGCTGGTGCTCACCATCCCCGTCATCCTGTACTCTCCACTGGGCGTGAATCTCTTCAAGTTGCACCTGCCTACCCCCTTTGGCATCAGCCCCAACTGGGTCCTGCTCGTGCTTGCCACCCCTATTGTCTGGTGGGGTGGCTGGATCTTTCACTCCGGCGCATTGCGCGCATTGCGCAATCGCACACTCGATATGAATGTGCTGGTGAGCCTGGGCGTCCTGGTTGCGTACTTCTTCAGTGTCTTCGTCACCTTTTTTGCTCCGCACATAGAGACAAGCTATGACGCTGCGGCCATGCTTGTCACCTTCGTGCTGTTCGGTCACTGGATGGAGATGCGCAGCCGCCGTGGCTCCTCCGACGCACTCAACGCCCTGCTGCGACTCGCGCCCTCACAGGCCAACGTGATCGGGCCAAATGGTGAGGTGCGAACAGTGCCAGTCGAGCAGGTGCAGGTAGGCGACCTGCTACTCCTTCGTCCTGGGGAGAAAGTGCCGGTCGATGGTCTCGTGACCGAAGGCGAAAGTGCCATCGACGAAAGCATGGTGACTGGAGAAAGTATCCCCGTTAGCAAACAGCCGGGTGACGAAGTGATCGGGGGTACGGTGAACGGGTCCGGATCGCTGCGTTTCAAAGCCACCAAAGTGGGCAGTGATACAGCGCTCGCCCAGATTGTACAACTGGTGCAGACGGCGCAGAACTCCAAAGCGCCCGCCCAGCGGCTCGCGGACCGCGCAGCGGAGTGGTTAGTCCTGGCGGCGGTGAGCGCCGGCGTGCTGACCTTCCTGGTCTGGTTCTTCGTGATTGGACAAACTGCTTTGTTCGCCCTGACCCTTGCGGTGACAGCGGTCGTGATTGCCTGCCCCGACGCGCTCGGCCTGGCCACCCCAACAGCGGTCGCAGTTGGAACCGGCATCGGAGCCAGGAACGGCATCCTGATCAAAAATGCCACAGCCCTGGAACAGGCCTCGAAGATTCAGGCCATCATTTTTGATAAGACCGGGACGCTCACCGAGGGCAAACCGGCGGTGACCAATAGTGTCGCTTTCGCGGCGGGCAAGCTGGCGGGATTGGACGAGGCCAGGCTGCTGCAGGTGGCGGCCACGGCAGAAGCAGACTCCGAACATCCCCTGGCAGGCGCTATTGTCGAAGGAGCGAAGGATCGCCAGCTGGCGAGGCTTTCCTACAGCCAGTTCAAAGCCATTGCGGGAGGAGGTGTTCAGGCGCAGGTTGATGGGGACACCGTGCTGGTCGGTACCCCAAAACTGCTGGCGGAGAACACGATCCAGTTACAGCCTGCCGAACAGGATGAACTGGCCACGCTGCAGGCGGAAGGGAAAACAGCGATGCTTGTGGCGATGAACGGCCAGGTGGTCGGCCTGATCGCGGTCGCTGATCGCGTGCGAGCCACGGCTCGTGAGACGATTGCCGAGCTCAAGGCCCTGGGAATCCAGATCGCGATGCTGACCGGAGATAACCGGCGCACCGGTGAGGCCGTCGGTCGCGAACTGGGCATTGAGCGGGTGTTTGCCGAAGTCCTGCCCGCCGACAAAGCGAACTACGTGAAGCAGCTCCAGGACGAGGGGCTGTTCACCGCGATGGTAGGCGACGGGGTCAATGATGCGCCAGCCCTGGCACAAGCAGACCTCGGGATCGCGATTGGAGCAGGAACCGGTGTCGCGATTGAGACCGCTGAAGTCGTTTTGATGCGCAGCGACCCGCTGGATGTGCTGGCCACTATTCGTCTCTCCAAGGCAACCGTCACGAAGATGAAGCAGAACCTGTTCTGGGCGGCCATCTACAACCTGATCGCCATTCCCGTCGCGGCCGGGGTGCTTTATCCCTTCGGTATCCTGCTCGCTCCGGAAGTGGGAGCGCTGGCGATGAGCGCCAGCTCCATTACGGTTGCGACCAATGCCGTGCTGCTCAAGAGCGTGGAAAAGAAGCTGAGGGATGAGGAACAGTGACATTCTTCACCTCGTCGAATTTGCTCGGAAGTGGCGGCGACCGTAGCGATGTACCGTGTCGGATCACGAACTCCACGGGGTAGTCGCCGTGAAGCGAGCACCTCTCGTGTTTCCATCGCCAAGGACTGAGTGAGAAACCCGCAGTGGTCGAGGGATCTCAAAGATTTTTGAGATCCCTCCAGTCCGATGAGAAGCCTCAGAATGGAATGGATAGCTGACTCTGCGGTTTCAGGCATCCACCGTTTGCTCTATGAACACCGCTCCGGCGGAGCCATCAACGGTGATCTGCTGGCCGGTGGTGATGCGCTCGGTCGCACCAGGGACGCCGACAACCGCCGGGATGCCATACTCGCGAGCGACGACAGCCCCGTGAGACATGGCCCCACCCATCTCCATGACGAGTCCACCGGCAGTGAGGAATAAGGGCGTCCAGCCGGGGTCGGTAGAGGGTGCCACCAGGATCTCGCCCGGGTCCAGGTGAGCACCCGTGGGATTGAGAATCACTCGTGCTTTAGCCGTCACTCTCCCTGCAGATGCGGGCGTTCCCTTGAGGGCACCATCAGCCGGTCCAACGGTGTGGCCCTCCGCAGTTGGCTCGGTTCCATCAGAGAGCAGCACTCGTGGGATATGCCGGCGCTTGAGTTCCTGTTCGTAACTCGCACGACGTTCTTGAACGGTAGGGCGCAGGTCTGTTCCGGCCAGGGCTTCTTTTGCTTCCGCTAAGGTGATGAAGAAGATATCCTCGGCTCTGTCCAAGCGTCCCGCTTGAGCCAATTCCTGGCCCACCGGCCAGAGCATTGCTCGGATCTCCCCAAACAGAATCATGAGGCAAAACTTGGGCACCTCTCGCAAGCCAACCAGGGCGCGAACACGCCTGAGCAAGAACCCCACCAGCTTGCCTCGCAACCATCCCTTGCGAGCCGCACGCTGAGTGAGGTCAACTACCATCGCCTCCGCAGCCTCGGCGCCTCGTTGGAATTGTACATCGGGAGCCAGTTCTGGATTCGTGAGTTGGAGGTAGTTGGCAAGGACACCAAGGATGTGCGTTGGATCTTCACGCCAACGTGGGAGGCCGAGGTCAATTTCGGCAACGCTCCGATGGCCATAGGACTGGAGGAAGTCTGCCAGGCCTTGTTGGAGTGGTGGAGGGAGCAAGCCATCGCGGTAGTCCTGGGCTAAGCGCTCTGGTAGAGTTACGTGCAATACCTGTGCAATTGCAGGGTTGGCACGTACCTGTTGGGCAAGCTGCCACAGGACGAGGTCCATCTCCGTCGTTGGATTGTGTGGGAGACCGCGCAAGACCGTCTGTCGTTCATCGTCTGTGGCAAGGCCGCTCAGGAGTTTCCCGGCCAGCATATGTGCCAGGAGGCCGGTGAGGATGACGGGAAGCAGGCTCGACAGAGTACGTGCTGTCTGCCCAAGAAAGAGACTTTCGATCTTGGTTAAGCGGTCTGCTGCATTGGCGTCCGCTGGCACCTCGCACAAAGTAGACACGTGCTCTTCCACTCGCTTTACCCGCCTGCGTATCGCCGCCGGACGGAGGAACGCCTGGAGCAGATAGAACGGGGCACGTGCTCGTACCATCACCGAGAAGATTCTGCGGAGGAGGCGAAGCCTCCGAGTTGGAAGCAGCGAAAGACGCGGATCGGCGGCGAGCCCCTGAAAGATAGCAGCAGCACGAGCCTCCATCGCTCCGAGTATCCTCCCGGAGAGGGCGCGCCCGAGCGCGCTGCGCAGGAGAGGGGTCACATCAACATAGAGGCGCTGTCCCGGTAGTTTGAGAGGCGGTGGCCCGGCCAGAGGATTCTGCAGGGGAAAGCCAAGGAACGTCGCGATCGAGGAACCCATCAGCCGAAAGCCCTGCAAGCCCATAGGCGTGATGGGTTGATAGACTCCCTGGGCAACGCTGAGCGAAAAGTAGACACGGAGCATATCATCGGTCTGTGGAGCGTCGGCGGGCAAGGGGTACAGGGTGGTAATGGGCCGGGCCTGGGTCAGCCAGAGGTGATCGGACGGATCGATAGCCCATTCGGTATCCTGTGGCGCTCCATAGTGCGCCTCAACTTGTGCGCCAAGCGCGGCCAGGCTGCGTATCTGCGTATCCGAGAGGCAGGGCTCGTTGCTACGATCAGCCAACTCGACGCGCTGTGTGCCACCACCCGGCCTGGCTTGAACCGCCAGGCGTTTCTCGCCAGGGCGGCGTTCAAGGATTTCACCGGTCGCCGTATTGACGACGAAGTGGTCGGGGTTGACCGCGCCGGAGACGACCGCTTCACCCAGGCCAGGGCTGGCATCGATCACCGCCTGGCGGCGATGCCCGGTGACTGGATTCGCCGTGAAGAGTACCCCGGCGACCGCAGCTTCGACCATGCGCTGCACGGCAATGGCGAGACGAACACTGCGATGGTCGATCCAGTTGCTGGCCCGATAACTGACCGCACGATCGGTCCAGAGCGAAGCCCAACAGCGGCGTGCAGCCTCAAGGAGCGCCTCAACTCCAATGATGTTCAGGTAGGTATCCTGTTGACCGGCAAAGCTGGCAAAGGGCAAATCTTCGGCGGTGGCGGAGGAGCGGACAGCCACGGGGACGGACGCACCACCTCCCAATGCCTGGTAGGCCTGGGCTATGGCCTGTGAGAGCAGCGCTGGAACTGGGGCTGCTAAGAGCTTCTCTCGTGCCGATGCAGCCAGTTCCGCGAGGCGCGTTGTATCATCAGCTCGAGTGACTGCCAGTGCTGCCAGGAGAGGCTCAAGACCTGCACCCTCAGCAACGAGTGCATAGGCCTCCGTCGTCACACAAAAGCCAGGCGGGACTGGTAGTCCGGCGCGGGTCAGTTCACCAAGATTGGCCGCCTTGCCACCAGCAATGGGCAGGGAAGTACGATTGAGAGCGGGAAATGGCAGAACCCATCGGTGCTCGTCAATGCTCAGCTCATTTTCCTGTGTGTCTGGATTCGGGATGCTCATCGCGTTTCCTCCTCTGGCTCAGGCATTCACTGGACACAAGCATACCAGGCCAGATGTCCCGTTGTCATGGGAGTCGTGTCCCGATTCGGTCGGGATATCTCTCCAGTTCATGACCGCAGAAGCTGTCGCCAGTGAATCCCCTGGGCTGCCCGTCGCCGTTCAAGGCGGTAATAACTGTTCGACTCTGCTCTGTAATCGCCACGCGCTCGCATCGCGTCGGTCCTGTGCGTCCTCGCGCCGGCTCAACAGGCCACGCGCAACGAGTTGGTCAATCAAGCGACTGGTGGTCGATACCGAGCGTCCGAGAAGTTCAGCGGTCTATTTGATGCTGAGTTCGCTCTCCTCAGCAAGCAACAAGCGCGTCGCCATCAGTGGGAAGGTCAACTCAACATCACTGAAGGTGCGAAGCATACCGAAAATGAGAAAGTAGCATGAGCACACATCATTGTCAAGCTTTTTCGGCAGGAAGTTCAGGGCAATCGCATCTAAATTCACCTTTTGGGAATCAAGCCAGAAGGTTCGCTGCGAAGAAGTGAGTGGAGTCGGGAAGGCTCCTCGAGGTGTTCTGACGACACCTTGAGGGCCTCTCACTCGAATTCGTGCCCCTTCGTCCTTGGCTTATCCTATGCTTCTGCTTTCAGCAGCCCAGGGGATTCACTGGCGACGGCGGTCATGAACTGCCCACGAGTTGCGCAACGAGGTTGTAGCAGGTAGCAAAGCAACTGAAAAATATGTCTCCTTGATGAGGAAGTACAAACCCATGCTCATCAAGGAGATCTACATGAACAGTATTGCCGATGGATCGGTGATTATCCAGACCTCTTCCCAATCGGTGCCCTCGACGCCACCCTGGTTCGGCGAAGTCGCCCTGATTGCCCAGCACCGACGCCGCGCAGGGTATCCTTGCCGCCATCGGTGAGCGCGCGCGCTTTGCCCGGCGTCGCTTCGGCCACTACGACGTGATTGACTTTGTGGCCGTGCTCTTCGGGTACGCCATCAGCGGCGAACGGACGCTCGAAGCCTTCTACGAGCGCCTGCATCCCTTTGCCCCTGCCTTCATGGCGCTCTTCGGGCGGGAGCGCTTGCCCGCACGCTCGACGCTCAGTCGCTTTCTTGCCAGTCTCACCCAGGCGGCGGTCGAAAGCCTTGCGCACGCTCTTTCTCGAAGATCTGCTCGCGCGCCCATTGAACAAAGAAAGGCAGACCGGCGGGCTGGTTGATCGAGCAGGCAGAGATCGAGTGGTCTTCGACATCGATGGCACGCGCGAGGCCGCCCGCCAACGCGCCTTGCCGAAAACGCCGGATCGGCCTGCCGCCGAGAGGCGCTTACGCTCGCTCTGTGCCCCGGCTACACCGGGCGCAAGCGCGGGGAAGTCGTGCTGTGCTTTGACGCTTAATTTACCGGCGTTCAGCATCGGGTATATGCAGCCATTTCGATAACGCCATGCCGATATGGCTCATGGCCCGAAACGGCGGCGTGACAATGTTGCCTGCTTTCATCGTTTGAATCAGGCTCAGGATCGTCAGTATCACTAGCACCACAACATATGCGACCGGCACAAGATTCTCTTCAATCGCTCTGGCTGTGAGATAACCAACGATCGGGAGATACAACACAATGGACGTGATGACGCCTGGCGCATACTGCCTGAAGTACAGTGTATAGAAGAGGTGCTGAAGCGCATTCAGGAAAGCACCCGCGGCGAAAGGGAGAAGCACGAAGGCCGCTATGGTCGGGTTGTTGGACAAGGCGGCGAGAGCGGTCCAGAGAAAGCCGAACAAGGTGAAAAACACCAAGAACGTGCGAACACTGACGTTGGTCTTGGCTGGCAAGTTAACGAAGTTGCGCTGCTCCCAGCGGAGGATGTTCCATTCCTCTGCTTCGTGGAGTAGGAGTGCAACTGGCAAGAGCCAGATAGCGGTTAAGAAAGACATGTGGATACCTTATGTATGACTTTTTGTTAGCATAATGCCATTATAGTGTTTTTTTGTCAAACGAATCGGGGGTCTCCCTGTAATCCGACGGATACATCCATCATTTGGGTGAAGATATGCAAAAGTCGAGACGTCGTGTATGGGTTTGGTAGTTCAGCACAGGCCGGGGTCCTCATGATCGTACCCACTCCGCTCGCTTCTGTTGTTGTCGGCTGCTTGAGAGAGGGAACGGGAAGGTGTTCGTCGCCGTTGCGCCCCTCTCTACGGGAGGCGCAACGCGATGACCAGCAAGAAGACGCTATTAGAGTGAGTGGCTTCCACCCCAGTCTCGCTCAGATCGCTTTCTTGCTGGTGATCGTCCAGAAACTCCGTCTGATCGCAGCAAACACGAATGTCACACGGGGTGATCTGGCTGCCACTTCATCTGATCGGTCCAGCTCGCTTGAGCAACCCGTGGGAGCTGGAGAGATATCCCGACCGAATCGGGACACTGCTCCCATGACAATGGGACATCTTGCCTGCTATGCTTGTATCCAGTCAATGCCCAAGCAAGAAGCGGCCGGTGCCGTGACAAGTGGCCAGACCTGCTCCATTGTCAGCAATCACAGAACGAGAAAAAACATTGGAAGGAAGTAAGGACCGATGAACCAAGAACCGCCCTCCCCTCAGCAGGTAGTGGGAGCATCTCCCAGCCGGCAGATTCTCGATGAAGAGCAGACAACGTGTTGTGTTGTCGGTGCGGGACCAGCAGGAGCGACTCTCTCGTTCATGTTGGCCCGCCAGAGCATCCCCGTCATCCTGCTCGAATCGCACCTGGACTTTGACCCCGATTTTCGCGGCGATACGCTGCATCCCTCCATCCTGGAGGTGATGGACGAGCTTGGCCTGGCCGACCGTCTCCTCCAATTGCCCCATACCAAATTCAACCTGGTGGTCCCTCCCGCTGCTGGCGCACAGATGCGGTTCGATCTGCAGGATCTGAAAACGAAGTTTCCCTACATTGCGATGATGCCCCAGACCCGTTTTCTCGAATTCATCACGGGCGAGGCGCAGCGCTTCCCATCTTTCCGCCTGGTCATGGGCGCACGCGTGGAGGAATTGCTAGAGGAAGATGGCCAGGTCCGCGGCGTGCGCTATCGCGCGCTTGATGGCTGGCACGAGGTGCGCGCGCTCCTGGTGGTGGGGACCGATGGCCGCTTCTCACGGCTGCGCCGCCTGGCGGGCTTCGAGCCCATCGCCTCTTCGCCGCCGATGGACGTGCTCTGGCTGCGTCTGTCACGCAGGCCCGATGATCCGCATGGCCTGATGGGACGGTTCGGTCGCGAACGTGCCCTGATCTTCCTCGAACGCGAGGATCACTGGCAGATCGGCTACATCATCGGCAAGGGCACCTACCACGAGGTCCATGCAGCCGGACTGGAGGCCCTGCGCCAAGCGATTGCCGAGACCGCGCCAGAGTTTGCCGACCGGGTGGCCGAACTCTCCGACTGGAAACAGGTGTCGATGCTCTCCGTCGAAGCCAATCGCCTGCCGCGCTGGTATCGGCCTGGCCTGCTCTTGCTTGGCGATGCTGCCCATGTCATGTCACCGGCCGGTGGCAACGGCATTCACTATGCCATCATGGACGCCGTCGCCGCAGCCAATCTCCTGAGCGCCCCACTGCAGGCCGGGCAGGTGACCGTTGCCGATCTCGCCCGCGTCCAACGTCGGCGTGAATGGCCCACGCGAGTGATCCAAGCCATTGTTAATCTCCTGCAAGATCGCCTGCTCAAAGCCGCACTCGACCCCAAGGGCTCCTTCAGCTTCCCTGGCTTCCTGGGCTGGCCTCTGGTACGCAAGGTGCCGCCGCTCCTCTTTGGCTTTGGCATCAGACCAGAGCACGTGCAAACCAAAACGCGCCGTGGGCCAAACTGGTCCCACGTTGGGAAGTGGATAGGAGGAATTGTGGCTGTATTCGTGGGCATTCAACTCATCCGTCGGTTTCTGCGCAGCTTCTGAACGAGCAAGGAGAGTCTTCCATGACAACCGCAAAAAACAGAGATCGGTTCCTTGTCACTCTGGCCATCGTCGGCTTCCTCGTAGAGGTTTTCATCAGCATACAGGCGGCGTACTTTCAACCCGCTCTGCTCGAGAGTCCCATGGTTGATGGTGTGGTGGTTGTGGTAGCGTTCCTGATTGTAGGAGCCCTGGTATGGTGGGCACGGCGACCGGGAGCGCCGGATCGTGGAGCCATCGTGGCAGCGATCCTCTTCACTGCAGGAGTAATCACCTTGATCTCTACGTTTGCCTACGGCCTCGGCTGGTGGAAAGGGGCTGACTATCAGAGTATGTTTCTGGTCCGTGCATTGGAGGATGGCATGGGAGATGCCTCAGGAGCTGCCCTGTTTTTGCTGGGGTATCGCTGGTTAGCGGATCGCCGTCCTCGGCTCGCCCGGTTCGCCTACGTCCTGCTCATTCTCTCATTTATTCCAGCGGTGATGTTTGGGGATTGGTTCCTGCTGGGCGCGGGTACCTTTGTGTTCAGCGGGGGCTACACGCTCTGGCATGATGTGCTGGCAGGGCAGGCGTTTGGATGGTCACCGCTGGTCATCTACGAACTTGTCCGTCGACGCAAGTCTGTACCCGCTGCGGCGATTCTGAAGGTGGATAAGAAGCAATCTGGAACAGTCTGGTGAGCGAGAGGAAAGAGCATCATGCTCACACCGGCATCCATTCCCGTCATCGTGTTTACGGTCCCGCCAATCCTGCTGGCCATCGTCATTCTTTTCACGCGCCCAGGAAGACGACGCCTGGTGGCCGCCTTCATTGGCGGGTGTGCCTTTGCTGTATTCCATCTTGCCTGGGATACCGCCGCTCATTATGCTGGTTGGTGGTATTATCCTTTCACGACCAACGCACACGCCCCCCTTCTCTGGTACGCAGGAAGTGTGTTTTGGGGAGCAAGCACGGCCCTCATCGGCTGGCGGGTTCAGCGTCGTTTCGGCTTAAGAGGGCTGCTCATGTTCCTTGTCACCATTGGTGTGCTTGGCACGATCAATGATGTTGTGGGCGCGGCTGCTGCACAAGTAGGCGCTCTTATCATCTTTGGAGCAGGAGTGATGCCCCTGCTTGCAGACACAGCTTGTTCGGGAACCAATGCACTCGTGACACAAGTGGTGATGGGGCTGGTGGCAGGGCCAACGAGTTCCAATGAGCAGAAAGCTGCTCGCCAGATGCGCTCTTCTCGCTATCCAGGAGCGGGGGGATGAAGCATGAGGAACAACTGGTGGGTGAAGAGGCGGCGATCCCCTGTGTGTTCAAGAGAGCACTGAAGAAAGGGGAACGGAGCCGTGATGGAGAAGTGGATGTTTGGCAAACGGGGGATCATCGCGTAGAATAGAGGTAGATCTCATCAATCGAACCAAACGAATGTAGGATGTGTGCCTGGCTACATGTCACGCTGCTGTGCATGAGCAGCCTACTCGTCTATCGATATCCTGGCTGGACGAAGGAGCGTGCCTACGAACCTTTCATCTGCATCAACCTATAGGGCAAGGGGTAGCGACCTGGGAAGGGAAACAGGTAGGCGCTTGCAGGGCAAAATGCTCGTGCTGGCGCGAATCGTGTGGATCACACTGGCCGTTTTTTTCTCTGACGGTCCTGCTCACCAGCCTTCCGAGCTATGTGGTGCGGCTCGGGAGCGTGTGTGCTGGCGCAACGTGCGCCTATGGACAACTGAGCCTAGCCAGCGTGCAGACGCTGCACGACCTGGGCCTTTCCACCGCCTCGTTCGCCACGGTGAGCGCTACGCTCACCGTGGCCGAAGCCGTGGTGTGGTTCGGAGTTGGAGTGGTGATCTTCTGGCGCACGTGGGGCAGGTCCAACGACTGGTTCGCGCTGCTGGCCGCGCTCTTGCTCGTACTGGGTAGCCCGAGTACCACGATCAGTGCGTTGGCGGGCAGTCCCTTGGTATGGCAGTGGTCGGCACGCCTGGTGATCTTCCTCGGCAAAGTCCTGGCTGCCCTGTTCTTATCCCTGTTTCCCGACGGGCGGTTCGTGCCGGGCTGGACCGGCTTTCTCGTCGTTGTGTGGATCCCCTTGATGGCCTTCCTGAGTTTCTTCTCCGACTTGCCCTTCTCGGCGAATCTGGAATCCAAGTTCCTCACGGGCCTGATCGTGCTGGTCATCGGCCTGGTCGTTGGCCTGCTGGGTGCCCAGCTCTACCGCTACCGGCAGGTGTCGGGACGGCTAGAGCGCCAGCAGACCAAGTGGGTCGTCTTCGGTGTGGCGGTGGGCTTCCTGGTGCCAATTGGGTTCATGCTACCTGTCTTACTCTTCCCATCGCTCCTCGCCGAAGCCGGCTCATTCTACGCCGGCGCGGTCCTCGTCCCCGTCCTCAGCGTCTTCCCGCTCCTGGTGCCGCTCTCCATCGGCATGGCGATCCTGCGCTACCGGCTGTGGGACATCGACGTGCTGATCAACCGCACGCTGGTCTACGGGACGCTCACCGCCTGTGTCGTCTTGCTCTACGCGCTGGTCGTTGGCTTGTTAGGGATACTCTTGCAACAGCAAGGCAACTTCGTGGTTTCGCTGCTGGCAACCGGCCTGATCGCTGTCCTCTTTCAACCGCTGCGCGCCCGCCTGCAGCGCGTCGTCAATCGCCTGATGTATGGGGAGCGCGACGACCCTTACCTGGTGCTCTCGCACCTAGGTGAGTGCCTGGAAGCGACGCTTACCCCCGAGGCAGTGCTGCCGACCATTGTGGAGACGGTGGCCCAAGCGCTCAACCTCCCCTATGCGGCAATCGCCTTGAAGCAAGGCGAGGCCTTTCCCATCGTCGCTGCATGCGGGCTTGCACAGGATGAAGTGTTTGAGCTGACGCTCGTCTACCAAAGCGAACAGATTGGGCGCCTGCTGCTTGGCCCACGCGCCCCGGGTGAAGCGTTCAGCGCCGCCGATCAGCGGTTGCTCGAGCAGATTGCCCATCAAGCCGGGGTGGCTGCGCATGCCGTGCGCCTCACGGCGGATCTCCAACGGTCGCGCGAGCGGCTCGTCTCGGCGCGCGAGGAGGAGCGTCGTCGTTTGCGGCGCGACCTGCACGACGAACTGGGCCCCACACTTGCCAGCCTCACGCTGAGAATCGACGCGGCACGCAACCTGCTCCAGCACGATACGGACGAGGCCTCCAGGCTTCTCTCCGACCTGAAGCTGCAAATGCAGTCCACGGTGGCGGACATCCGCCGCCTGGTCTACGACCTGCGTCCACCGGCGCTCGACGAACTCGGCCTGATCTCGGCCCTGGAGGAGCAGGCCACGTCTTACAGCCAGCTGCATGGACTCCACGTTTCCCTGGAAGCGCCGGAACGCTTGCCCCCCCTCTCCGCTGCCGTCGAGGTGGCAGCCTACCGCATTGTGTTGGAGGCCTTGACGAATGTGGTACGACACGCCCAGGCCCGCACCTGCCGCATCTGCCTGTCTCTGTCCGACGTCCTCTGCCTGGAAATTATAGATGACGGCCGCGGCCTGCCACAGGATTACCATGTGGGAGTGGGTATGGCCTCGATGCGCGAACGGGCGGCAGAACTGGGCGGGGTCTGGGGCATAGAGGCGGCAACCCCGTCCGGGACACGCGTGCGTGTTCGCCTACCTTGCTGGAAGGAGTGACCGATGGAACCGATCCGCGTGCTGATTGCTGATGACCATCCCTTCTTCCGTGAAGGCGTGCGGGTGCTGCTCGATTCGGTCCCGGAGACGGAAGTCGTGGGCGAAGCGTCCAGTGGAGACGAGACCATCGCCAAAGCCGCGACCCTGCAGCCGGATGTGATTCTGATGGACCTGCACATGCCGGGTCTCAATGGCATTGAGGCGACACGCGCGATTCTGCGCACCAGCCCCCATATCGGCGTGCTGGTCGTCACCATGTATGAAGATGACCACTCGGTGTTCGCGGCCATGCGGGCAGGAGCACGTGGCTATCTCCTGAAAGGTGCGGACCAGGCGGAGATGTTACGGGCGATTCAGGCGGTCAGTCGCGGTGAGGCCATCTTCAGCCCAACCATTGCCAGGCGGCTGATGCACTATTTCGCCGCGCTGGGTCCAGGACACCTACCGCAGGTCTTCCCCGAACTCACCGACCGTGAGCGTGAGGTGCTGGCGCTGATTGCAGAGGGCCGCAGCAATACCGAGATTGCCCACCACCTGGTTCTGAGCCCGAAGACGGTCCGTAACCATATCTCCAACATCTTCAACAAGCTGCAGGTGGTCGACCGGGCACAGGCCATCATCCGCGCAAGAGATGCCGGACTGGGGAGGCAGTAGTCAGTCTCCGCAGACCGGGTTTACATGGACCCTGGAAATACCTCGAAAAGAATTGATGATGCGCTACTTCATATAGTAAATATTACTGGGCTTTGCCGTTCTGAACCTGAAGCACTTCAAGTGCGAACAGGCCCGGCTTCATCAGAAGAAGCTCTATAGGCGCGCACTACCCAGGCAGGCTAGAACCAATCTACCGTCAGTGACTCCGTGCCTAAAGGCAGGGGCTTGGGTCTGGACTCCACCGCAACTCGGCGTAGCGTTGCCGCCGCACCGCTTTGGCTTCACTGTCCGACCCATCAGGGGCAACCGACAAGTGCCCCGTGCTCATCCAGTCTTGCCGGACAAGCAACGTTCGCAGTGCCACATTTCGGGCACCAACGAGATCAGCGTGGAGGGTGTAATGACAACTCTGACACACAAAGGTAAGACCTTTGCTCGGACGATTGTCGGGACTGGCATAACCACACCTGGGGCACGCCTGACTAGTGTGGTAAGCATCGACTTTGACGGCCATACTCCCCGCCAGGAGCGCCTTGTAAGCGAGGTAGCTATGCAACTCGGCAAAGGCCCAAGACGAAGCATGTCGATTGGCTCGCCGTTGCTTCTGACCAGCCTTTTTACCCCGCTTTCGTTTTGTCCGTTCTCGAATGTGTGTCAGGTCTTCCAGCCCAATGATGCTGGATGGGTGCCCTTCGACAATGTGCCGACTGATCTGATGGTTGACCGCTTGTTTCAACCGTCTCTCCCGTCCGCTTATCACCACCAGTCTCCTGGTAGCCGAACGGGTGCCTTTCTGCTGCAACCGCTTTCTCAGTCGGGCGTAATGGTCTGCTTTGGCTCTGACTCGCTTGCCAGAAAAGAAGGAGGCCCCGTTATCAAGCCGGACCGTGACGGCCAGGTAGCGCTGCCCGACATCCACACCAACAATCTGCTGATGCGTTTCTGGCATGGGGTCAGCTACCTCAAGCTCAAGGGTGACGAGCAGGTAGAACTGCTTGCATGGTTTGTCATGCCAGAGCCTGGCTGCTCCAATGTGAGTACCCTGCTGAAGGAGGGTCACGTGCTGGGAATATCCCGTGTAGGGCACAATCACTCGTCCCTCCAGGGTAAGAATGCTTACCTGCTGATCGGGCTTCAAGCTATAATCACGGTGATAGTTATAGGTCAGGGTGGGAGACACATACTTAGGGGGCTTGTCCAATCCCTTGTAGCGTTTCTTGGTCCGGCCCTCTTTGCGAGCCACCGCGTTCTGCTTGACCTTTGTCCAGAGGGTTTTGTACGTGGCTCCGACTTGACGGGGAACATTACACGCCATTTGGGCAGGCAGATGATAGACGGCACGCACTTCGGCATAGGTCTCTTTTTGCAACCATTGCTGGTTGCTCTTCTTGCCATGCGCGTAAGCATAGCGACTCACATAGTTCAGGGCATCACGATAGGCCAGTTGGGTCTGTCGCAAGGCTCGGAACTGGTTCGGTGTGGTCAAGAGTTTCAGTTTCGCCGTGATCATCTGTCTCATCGAACAAGTGTACCATATTTCACAGAGGATGTCAGGTACTGTATCTCTTAAATTTGCGCCCATTCCTCCCCGCGCATGAATGCGGGGGATTCCTTGGTGCCTTTGTTGAAGGCTTTCCCCAGCACAAGAGAGTCCCGCCTGTGTACAGAGCGATTGCGCTTCGGCCAGGGTAAATGCATGCACGGGGCTTCCTTCAATCTGATGCAGAAGCCACTCAAAAACTGCCCAGGGGAATGAGTGCTCACGCCGTGCGAAATCTTCCACCACCAGTTGTCCACCCGGGGAGAGCAACCTCCTCAACCCCGAGAGCGTTGCCAGCGGCTCTGGCATGTCATGCAGCGCATTGGTGCAGGTGATGAGATCAAAGGTCTCCTGCGCGAATGGAAGTCCTGCTGTCGGACCTTCGCCGACCTGTACGCGCTCCAAATGCACATGCGGCTGATCTTTCAAAGCAGTGCGTGCCTGCGCCAGCATGTCTTCGCTCGCATCCACCCCATATGCTTCCGCGCCGGGGACTCGATCGAGCAGCCGGCTCAGTAAGATACCCGTCCCACAGGCAACGTCTAACAGGCGGGGGAGGCGGCCGAGCCGCTCTGGGACGCTGCGTAGTGCGGTAACATCAATCATCGCCAGTGCCTCTGCAAGTGTTCTCTCTGAGAACGTTCGCCAGCGCGCGTTATAATACCGTGCCTGTCTTCCTGTATAATAGATGCTCATCTCTACCTTCCTTGCCCAGCAGCAGCACATCATGGGTGCCGAACTCGCGGTAGGTCTCAGGTGCAGTTTGGCCCAGACGAGGTGAAATTCGCCACTGACTCGTACCTGCTCTTTGGACATCCGCTTAGGTAACGATCACCGTCAGATTCATCTCTTGGTGAATGGCACAGTGGTAGCGAAATGTGCCAGCAGCGCGAAATGGTCCAACCTCTGCGCTATCATAGCCGTTAAAGACCTGATTCACCGGAGGTGCCCCCGGGTCTATCGCCGGTCTTGCCACACCGTTCACCCACCTGCCGTTTTCGATTTGATGTGGCGAGACGGAATCGTCCACAAGAGCGAGCACCTCCCCTTTCTGAAGGGTGATCGCATCCTGGATGAAGCCAGTAGCCCCCATATGCACCGTGGGGACGGCAATCGTACTGGCATCCCTGATTCCACATGCGGTGACCAGCACGGCGAGCAGGCTACCGACAATCAATCCGGTAAGCAACTTCTTCACCATCATCGTCTCCTTGCTAGAGCTGCGGGAAAGGCCGCGCCGATCCTTCTGGCAATACCCCAGATCAATGTCGTCTTTCCGCTTCGGGTATGCACCCTTCTCACCTCGAGCTCTCTTCACCTTATTTCACTCTCTGCCTCTTCGCTCTGGAGCCTCCTTCAGGCTCACTTCGGACTCAAGTGCGTCTGATCGCGGCAAGGAGCGGGACATGTCAGACGTGATCAGGCGCGCTTTGCCATTGCCTCACCCCTCGAACAGCTGGCGTCATCGTGGAAGTGTCTCATCAAACCATTCGCAGATTACATCAGCCGCTTCTTGCGGGTGAGAAAGCATCCAATACACGCTGCCATCGACTTCGACCAAGCGTTTCTTCACGTTGGGCAGATGATTGTACAAGTCTTTCAAATACGCTACGTACGCACTTCCCCCAACTCCTCTGAGAGCAACCAGGAACATGGTAGGAAACCCGTAGCGCCCGAAAGGAAAGTGGTTCGTTGCAGGTGTCTTTCAACCTCGTCTGCGTCTGTTTCCTGAACATACGTGTGCCAGTAGCTTTGTTTCATGATTCTCTCTCCTCTCTCTAAAGAATGCCACACTCCCGCCCCTCCTTTTCTTGGGGTCGTTTCCGGGCTCGCCCGTTCGCATTTCAGCCTTCTTCAGACCTTTCTGGAGTCACGGGTGCCGGATGACTGTATCCCTGCTTGCCGCAAGTTGGACTTGATCAGAGGAGCTTTCCCTGCTGCGGTTTTCGGAATGGAGTCTACTCGTTGCACTTCCACGCGCGGGACGATGGCCCCTTGCTCTCGTAGCGCGTGTTGCAAGGAATCTGCGAGCATCTCATCGCCAAACTCGCCGTGTACGCCACTGAGCAGCACATGCAAGCCATCGGCCTCCTGTATCACCTGCCACCCACTGACCGGCAGCGTGTCCATGATGCGGCTGAAGACCAGCGGATGGACGTTCACTACTCCGCCAGCGACACCCGGAAAGGACAGGACATCCTCCACACGCCCCTGGATATCGTCGATCAGCGCGAAGGAGTGCCCAGAAGGGCAGGGATCGGGCGAGAGGCGTACACTGTCACTCAACTCGTAGCGGATCAGCGGCTGGGTGCGGCTCCCGAGCACGGTGATGAGGAGTTTGTCCCCGTACACGCCCGGCGGTACAGGGCGGTTGTCCTGGTCGACGACCTCGAAGATCATGAGATCTTCCATGAGGTGCATTCCCCGGTGATGCTCGCACTCAGCGGCAAGGCTGCCGCATTCGGTGGCTGCGTACTGGTTGAAGAGCCGCTCACCCCAGGCCTGCACGATGCTCCGCCGGGTTTCCTGTGTAAGCACCTCAGAGCTGGTGAACACAGCGCGTGGCCTGATCTGCAGGCGTCCCGCAAGCTGCTCATCGGCCAGGATGCGCGCCATAGAAGCATAGGCAATCAGCACCTCCGGCTGCCAGGCATTGAGCTGCTGGATGATGCTTTCCAATGGTTCGCTCGCTGCCAGGCGAATTTCGGGCATCCACCAGCTATGCGCTGTCGCGTTGACCCGCGTCGACATATGAAAGGCGGAGGTCGAGGCGACTGTTGCCGTTTTGACGCGGTGCGTCAGGTCTAACTTCACCCCTCCCCATTCTCTTGCGCGGGCAAATGAGCCCAGCACCGTGATCCACTCAGCACGATTGAAGAGGAATATGCCAGGGTGGCCGCTACTCCCTGAAGTGGCATTGACCCAGTACCGCCCAAGGAAGCGCTCATCACCGGTAAGCGCCCGCATGTGCGCCTTCACCTCCTCCAGGCGAATGGCGCGGTCGGTCACCAGGTCGTCGAAGTGTTCCATCATTGTCGCTTTCGTGAGCACCGGGAGCTCCTGCAGCGGAGCGTCGGTCAGTCCCTGGTGGAACCGCTGGTAGAAAGGCGAGTGTGCGTAGGTGTAGTCGCGCATGCTGCGCAATGCGTCCGCCTGGTATGATTCTAATTGCTGGCGCGTCCAGTGATCTCGCTGGCGAAACCGCCGCATCTCCGCTAGCACGCTCAAAACGATGTGCATATCCATGGTGTCCTCCTATTGTCCAGGCATTTCACCTGGAATGCACTCTTCTATTGCAGAACAGCGTTCAGGAACTGCTGAGGTTCTTCTAAAAACTCGTTGCGGCAGCCCCGTGAACAGAAGGAGTAGAACTGCCCCTCCCATTCTGTCGTGACCGCTTTCTCGCGCTCGATCTTCATGCCACAGACCGGGTCAGTTGCCATGGTCGCCATCTCCTTGAACGCTCCATCCTCTAACCACAGCACACGGTCTGCAATGTCCTGGATACGCTGGTCGTGCGAGACGATCACCACACTGCGATTCTGTTCTTTCGCGATACCCTGGAGCAAGCGCATGATCTCGTGCCCGATCTTCGAGTCCAGGTTGGCCGTTGGCTCGTCCGCCAGGATGATGGTCGGGTCGTTCACCAGGGCACGGGCGATGGAGACACGCTGCTTTTCACCACCGGAGAGTTGTTCAGGCAGGAACTGCAGTCTCCTATCCAGCCCCAGTTCAGCGAGCAGCGCCGCCGCCTTTTTGCGGGCTTCGCGGCGCTTTAGTCCGGCGAGTTCCGCGACAAGCGCAACGTTGTCCAGCACGGTGAGCGCCGAGAGCAAGTTAAAATTCTGAAAGATGAAGCCGATCTGGTGCAGCCGGATAGTGGGCAAGCGATTTTCAGCCAGCGCACTCAGCATCTCGCCGTTCAGTTGAATGCTTCCATCGGTCGGCTTGAGTAAAGCGCCCATCATCTGAAGGAGGGTTGTCTTGCCCGATCCTGACGGTCCCATAATCAGGACGACTTCCTCAGGCTTCACTTCGAGCGAGACATCTCGCACGGCTTGTACTTGGGTAGCATCCGCGCCATAATTCTTTGTCACATGCGTGACTTGCAGAGTTGCATTGTTTGTCATAGTTATGCTCCTTTGAAAACCAGGGCCGGGTCAAGTCCGGCTATCTGTCGAATGGGAAGGAGTGCGGAAAGTGCAGCGATCACCAGCGACACACCCGCGACTTTGAGCAACGATACAGCGCTGATTTGCAGCGCCAGCGTAGAACTCACGCTCGGTAGAAGAATCGAGAGCAAGAAGGTGAGAGAAAGTGCCAGAGCAAACCCTAACACAATACTGTAGAGTGCCTGCGCTAAGACCGTACCATACAGGTACCGATTGCGCGCACCTACTGCTTTCAGGATGCCATACTCTTGCCTTCGAGACAACGTGGCAATATACACTGTGAGCGCCATCACCGCCAGCCCAACCAGGAATCCCACCAGGTTCATGGTGGTGATTAAATCGGTCACCATGTCCTTGACGATTTTCCGTTCCTGTGTGGCAAATGCTTCCCGTGATTGGGCCGTCACAGCCGTCACCTCTTGTTCGATGCGGGTTGCCACAACTTCTGGTGAACCTCCCGCTGTGACTTTCACAAGCACAAAACTCACCGTCGACATAGTTGCGCCGATAGATGCAGCGTTGCCCATCTGCATGTTTCCACGGAGTCGTGCAAAGTCGTTCATAGAGATGAAAGCCACCGAATTGAGTAAATTGCCGGTGCCATCGGACAGACCAGCAATTCTGAATTCCTGCCCGAGGATTGTTACTTTATCTCCAATCCCAAGGCCATTCTGCTCTGCCACGCCGCGATCAATGACGGCTTGCCCCTCTGCCGGGATGGAGACTCCCCTGGCAACACGCCACGGGCCCCCCATGGTAGCTCCTGGTGGCAGACCAATCACATAGACGGCATACCGATCCTGCTTGGGACCGACATCCATGGTGTCCGTCACGTACATGATCGGGGTGACCGAGGCAACCCCGGGGACCACCCGCACCTTGTCTACGACCGAGGCGGGAAGCGTGGAGGAGACCATGTGCAGGTTCCGTACTCCGGCCTGCGAAACGAAAACGTCCGCACCAGAGTTATCAATATAGGCTGTTAGTCGACTCTCCACACCTGTCATGATTGCGTCAAGCGCAAGGATCAGGGAGAGGGCCAGGGCGACTCCACCCACGGAAATGACCAGTCGCATTTTGTTTTGCAAGAGATTGCGCAAGGCGTAACGAAACATATTCCTTTACCTCCGAAAAACATCTGCCGGAGCAAGCCTGGCGAGAAGACGAGCAGGAAAGAGCGCTGCCAGTAGTGCCATGACGAGTCCTGCAGCCAGAGCCTCCAGGGTTGCCAGGGGTTCAATCACAATGAGGAATTGTGGACGCAGTGCCATGATCAGTTGCGCCCCGCCCAAAGCCAGCCCTACGCCCAGCATGGACCCGACGATGGCAACAAGTCCAGCCTGGGTGGTCACGACACGATAGAGCATGCTGTTACGGGCACCGATCGCTTTGAGTACGCCATACTCGCGCTGCCGTTCGATGGTCGATGTGTAGATAATCAACCCGCCGACGAGCAAGGCAATGATGACCATTAATCGAAGTGGTGCGTTGAAGGTGCGGTTGAGCAGGGCGACATCGTTGGCAATCAACTCACTCTTGAGCAAGACTTGCGTGCCAGGCAGCGTACTCAAGCGATCGCGCACGACCGAGGCAGGGGTGCCATTCGCCGGGGTGACCAGCAGAAAACCGGTCGCGCCAGGGGCTAGCAGGAGGGACTCCATTGCCGTTTTACGGACGAACATGAAACTCATCATCCAGGTGGCTGTATCTGCTGAGAGCCCGACTACCGTGAATGTCCGATTCAGCACAGGAAGTTTGTCTCCAAGCGCGATCGAATGCTGCTGAGCCAGAACCCTGTCCAGCACCATCTCATCATCTGCACGAGGTTCGCGCCCTTCGACCAGGTTCCACGGACCGCCCCCAAACCGGGAGTCATATCCGATCATATCGACAAATTGCTTTTGTCCGTGTAGCTCGAAGTAGACAGGCTGCGTGAGGATGGGTGCCACCTTTGCGACTCCTGCCGTCTTGCGCACTGCGTCAGCAGTACCAGGGGGGAGGAGCGAACTGGAGGCAATGAAACTTTTCACATCCTTGCGGGCTACGACTACCGAGCCGGGGGCATGATCGAGGTAGGTTGAAGCCACCCGATCGACTCCTAGCAGAAAGCCATTCAAGATCAGGATGAGCATGATGGCCAGTCCCACTCCCGCGATACTGAGGGTGGAACGCAATTTGTCCTGGAAGAGATTATGGTAAGCAAGTAACATGTAGAAGCTCCTTTCGTCCAGGCTTTACCGCAGGCTCGGCGCACCGGCGCGGAAACCAGCGTGTTCAACCGCCTGGATGAGGCGGTTGGGATCAGCCAGCGTGGGATCGTACTCGACATAGGCCATCTCCGTTGCAGGATTGACGTAGACATACACCACCCCTGCTGTCCGAGCAAGCACCCGCTCGACGATGAGTACACCACCCCCGCCACAGCTCAAGTCCTCAATGGGTAAGGTGATACGTTGGTTCTTCATCGTTGCATTCCCTCCTGCCTGTTTTACGCACATAGCACTAAGTCGTCATCTACTCATAATTGTCAGGCATCTTTCTGAGGCGAAGTTGAGGTGTAACTGATGGAACGCTGAGGAAGTCGAGGTCTGTGGGCAGCTACGGACAGAGACAGAGGGGCAGGCGCACCGTGACAGTTGTGCCCTGGCCTAATTGACTGTCGAGTAGAATCTCCCCTTCATGCTGCTCGACGATCCAGCGGGCGATCGGCAAACCAAGGCCGGTTCCCCCCGGGTCGCGGCTCCGGGCGGGGTCGGCGCGATAGAACCGCTCGAAGACCAGCGGCACATCTTCCGGCGCGATTCCGACGCCGGTGTCACGCACCACGATCTCGACCTCGGTCTCTCGACGATGTAATCCAAGTGTAACGTGCCCGGTGGCAGCTGTGTACTTGAGCGCGTTGTCCAGCAAGATCAGGAGGAGTTGCTTGAGGCGGTCCTCGTCGCCTTCGACCCTGGCTGGCTCAAATGGATCGAGGGTGAGCGCCTGACCCTGGGAGAGATGACGTGCCTCTTTGTACGCCTCCAGGACAACTGCGTCAAGGTCAACAGGACACCGCATGAGCGAAACACCCGCGTCGGCCCGCGCTAACACCAGCAGATCGGCCACCAGGCGAGAGAGGCGCGTGGATTCACGCTCGACTTCGGTCAGGGCCTCGTCTCGCTCTGTTTCCGGCATGGCGCGGTGGCGGCGGAGCAGTTCCAGGTTGCCCTGAATCGCGGTGAGCGGGGCGCGCAGTTCGTGTGAAGCATCCGAGACGAAACGTTGCTGAGCACGGGAAGCGGCCTCCAAACTTGCCAGCATCTCATTGAAGGTGCCGGCCAGCCGACCGAGTTCGTCCCGGTGAGGTGGCGCTTCGATGCGGGACGAGAGATCGCGTGAGAGGGTGATCGTGCGTGCCGTCCGGATCATCGTAGCAACGGGACGTAATGCACGACCCGCGATGGCCCAGCTCCCGAAAAGGGCGAGAGCCAGGCCGGTGAAGGCCAGCACCGGTAAGAAGATGCGCACGGTTTGCATCTCGTCATCCAGCCGCCCAAGAGGCGTCACGGCTTCGATATAGCCGGAAGGCGCTCCGGCGCTGTGGAGCGTGAGCACATAGACCCGCCAGCGCTGTCCAGGTACCACAAGCAGGCCAAAAGCCCCACTTGGATCAGGAGTGGCGGGCGACGCCAGCACGGGGGGGACGAGCTGGGCAACCACGTCGTATGGTGGACCGGCGGGTGAACGGAGCACCGCGCGCGGATCAACGGACGGCAGGGCTTCGGTGCCAAGCGCACTCTCCTTGAGGACCCCATCAGCGCCGAAGAGACGGAGCGCAAGCACCAGGCCGTTTCTTCCCTGGACGAGGTGAGGCCCCCCATCTCCACTGGTGGCCTCGGCAGCCGCGTGGTCAACGCTCACCAGCAGGGTGCGGTCGAGATCATCATATTCGCCACGCGCGTGGATGGCGTAGCCGAGCCCCATGACGAGCAGCAGGATGACAGCGAACAACGCTCCGTAGCACAAGGCCAGGCGAAGGCGGATCGACATAGCCTAGCCCTCCCGCAGCACGTAGCCGACGTTGCGGATCGTCTGGATCAACCGTGGTTCGCCCTCGGTCTCGAGCTTCTGCCGCAGTTGCTTGACGTAGACCTCCACCACATTCGCATCGAAATCGTAGCCCCAGACCCGTTCGAGCAAGACATCCTTGGAAAGCACCTGCCGCGGATGCAAGAGGAACTCCTGGAGCACTCGGAATTCGAGGCTCGTGAGCGACACTTCACGCTTACCACGATGGACAACATGGCTGCCGGTATCCAGGGTGAGATCAGCGAAACGCAGAGCTGGAGGATGATCCAGCCGCTGCCGCCTCAGCAGGGCATGGACGCGGGCGAGCAAGACCTCAAAGGTAAAAGGCTTGACCACGTAGTCGTCGGCGCCAGCTTCAAGTCCCTGCACCTGGTCATTGGGAGCATCCTTTGCTGTCAGCATGAGCACGGGCAGGTTGTCGTTGGCAGCACGGATGCGCTGCAAGACATCATAGCCGGAGAGACCTGGCATCATCACATCGAGGATCACCAGGTCCGAGGGACGCTCGCGCGCGATGGTAAGCCCCTCGCCCCCAGATTTAGCCGTGTCGACGGCAAATCCTTCATAGGATAAGCCGCGTTTGAGCAAACTGGTGACGGCAGGATCATCGTCAATAACTAGGATGCGCTGCATGATTTTTCTCCTCTGCATGCCCAGAATACAAGCTTTCACAAGCACATTTTACGGCAGGGAAATCACAGCGCTATCACAATCTTCTGCAACCATATCACATTGCCCACACAACGAAAGAGGACGGAGGGGAACAAGGATGTTTCAGGCACCCATCAGCGAAGACTCAGCAGAGCTTCAGCAAGGGGAGGTATATTCGAAAGAGAGGCTACTGATGGCCTCACAGAACACGCATCTTTCATGTGAGTGAACAATCGGTCCAAAGAAGACAGAGGCTTGCCTTCAAGGGGAAAACCATGAGGACAGCATTCATCACAGGAGCTTCCAGCGGGATTGGCGCGGCCTTTGCCCACAAGCTTGCGGCCGAGCAGTATGATTTGATCCTCGTCGCCAGGTTTCAAGAACCGTGTGCTGGTTGCTCTCGCCCGCAGCGCGCTGAAACCGCTTCTGCTGAAGGTCCTGGAGAAGCGGTAGCGCAATTAGCTTGACGAGGCGACAAGCGGTTGCGTGTATACAATTGCTCGGTCAAACATCCCCCACGGTCGTCTCACGTTTTTGCGTCGATCGAGGCACTCCCCCATTGCCGCCCCTTTCTTCAGGAACCCATCAGTGAGCACTCAGTACACGTCCACATTGAAAAGAAACGGGATTGTGCGACAAGAAATTTTCTGTGACTAATACCCGAAGCAATGGGCAACCATTGGTAGGGTTCAGACCTTCAGGGAAGGTCTGATGGCGATGAGCGTATCTGCTGAACGAGCAATCAGGGGTGAAAGAGTTGCTCAGACAATACGGACAATGGCGCAAAGCTCTCTGTGCGAAGTGGTCTGCTAGCCAAAGGTTTCCAGAGGGACGAAAGGAAGCTCTGTTTGACGTATCGTTACCTTTGACACGAGAGTCTGCTTGCTTCAAGAGCTCTACTCGTCTATACTATGAGATGTGAAACTCCTCTTTTGGCATTGTAAGTAGCGTCCTTCTTTTCACTTCTCCTAGGAGAAGAGCTGTTTTTGTGGTTTCCACATGCGAGGTCTTTAGATACACAGGAGGCAGGTATGAGGAACAAGCAGACCCTTCGGTTTCCACATGCTGGGTGGCTGATGCTCGTCCTTATAGCAGCAGTCGCATTCGACCTACACTTCGCACAGGCAGCATCACCGCCCCCCAGTGTTAGCAACGTCCAGGTGAATAGGGTCTTCGCGGGACCGTTCGCCACCAACAGGACTGTTGAGCCGAGCATTGCACAGAATCCAACGGCTCCACAGAACATCATCGTGGGCGCGATCGATGAGATCGCCGAACCCCCATGCAGCAACACCACGCCCTCAGTGTGCCGGGACGTTCCAGGCATCTCTGTTTCAGGCTTCTATGCCTCCTTCGATGGAGGCAAGACGTTTCCTTGCCAAGGGCTGATCGACCTCTCCGCCTTCGGCAAGTGGGCGGAAGGTGATGCGTGGCTGACCTTCGACAGCCGGGGGAACGCCTACTACGGCACGCTCGCTTTCGACACCATCACGTCGGCACCTGCTCCCACTGCCGACATCTTCGTGGCGAAGTCGACCGATGGAGGCTGTACCTGGGGGTCAGCGGCCAAGGTGAGCGGTACCTCCCCCTCGATCTACGACGACAAGGACTCGATCTCCGCCGACGCCCATCCGACTAGCCCATTCCGAGACAACGTCTATGCCGCGTGGACCAAGTTCGCCGGAGGCAATCTCGGTGCCGACCAGATCCTCTTCTCACGCTCCACGGACGGCGGAGCGACCTGGGACAAGCCGCAGGCGATTAGCAATGCGGAACCCGTGCGTGGGCGTCAGGGAGCGAATGTACAAGTTGGCCCCAATGGCACCGTCTACGTGGTCTGGCTCGATACCGTCAACCATCAGGTAGTCCAGCGCATGGCAATCTCCTACGACGGCGGCAAGACCTTCCCGAGGGCAAACATCACTGTTGCTACGGTGACCGATGATCTCTCGGACGGTATTCTGCCAGGCACCCGCTTCGTCTCGAATGGCATCTTCCCTGCGATGGCCATTACGTCAGACGGCACCCTCTACGTCACCTGGAGCAACCACACCAACGGGCATGGGGTGGTCCTGCTGACCAAGTCGACCGATGGAGGGCTGACCTGGACTGCACCCGTCATCGCCAGCGACGTGAACGGTCGCAGTTCCGCGCTCCAGGCGGTGGCAGTCGAGCCGAGCGGCAAGGTGAATGTGATCTCTACGGCCGTGGATGACGTGCCAGTAGGCACACCGCCGGGGGCTGGTGTGGTCCACTACGATACCTACTGGACCCTGTCGGCCGACGCTGGTACCACCTGGAGCCTTCCCCCGAAGATCAGCAAGACAACATCCGATCCGGACGGCTCTTCCACCCATGGCCTTGGCGGGCAGTTCATCGGTGACTATATCTCTGCGGTGGCCGACGTCTCTCATGTGTACGCCGTGTAGACCGACTCGCGCAACGCCACCCCATGCGTGGCAGTGGAGGCCTTCCGGGCAGGAACGGGGCCGAAGCC
>Ga0137377_10000131_pt1 | contig 37374 bp, 26 predicted proteins | sample SagtaG_22_FD_104815 | JGI IMG/M metagenome (GOLD analysis project Ga0137377, IMG submission 104815) | Vadose zone soil microbial communities from Sagehorn Ranch, Mendocino, California, USA - Sage2_L_40_16 metaG | ecosystem: Environmental > Terrestrial > Soil > Vadose zone | place: USA... | reverse complement strand
GGGCCCCCACGCCCGTGCCGCCCATCAGAATGCCTAGGCCCCGCGCCCCGCCATGCAGAATGTGGTCGGCAAAAATCGGCATCAGCACGACATACGGCATCCCCGTGACACTCACCAGTCCAAGGAGCAGTAGTAGGGCGCGAATTGGCGCGGTGTGGATAACAAAGCGAAACCCTTCCACCATATCGTCCAGGGGGGAGCTGTGCTTGGGGGCGCGTCGTGGGCACTCCACCTTCATCAAAAGCAATCCGATGATCACTGCGATGTAGCTGACGCCATTGACGAAGAAACACCATCCTTCCCCAATTTTCGCCACCAATACGCCGGCCACGGCAGGTCCGATGACGCGGGCGCCGTTGAACATCGAAGAATTCAGCGCGATCGCGTTCATCAGGTCTTCTTTGCCCACCATATCCACCAAAAAAGACTGCCTGCCGGGGATGTCGAACGCGTTCACGACCCCCAGCAGCGCAGCCAAGACAAATACATGCCAGACCTGGATCCGGCCAGAAAGCGTCAGCCCTGCCAGCACGAAGGCCAGCAGCATGGAAGCAACTTGGGTGGCAATAACGATGCGCTGGCGATTCAGGCGATCAGCGGCGATGCCGCCGAGAGGCGCGACGAGAAAGACCGGAATCTGGCTGACGAATCCAACTGATCCAAGCAGCAACCCCGAGCCTGTCAGCCGGTAAACCAGCCATGACTGGGCCACGCTCTGCATCCACGTGCCGACCAGGGAGATCAGTTGGCCGCCGAAGAAAAGTTGAAAATTGCGATGCCGTAAGGCCTTTCCGCCAGCCTGCAGGCGAAAACCCAGGTCGGAAGCGGCCTTGCCGCCTTCGTTGCTCCGGTTGCCACGTAATGGAACACGATCTTTCGACACGATTGACCTTTCGATGACTCTTGTCGCTAGTATGGCGCACTACAGCCGGGATTTCCGGCACCGGCCCGCCTAGGTCTAGTAACGCGCATTTGTCATCGGAAATGCGTTTTCCAGTACCGCATAGCCAGCCGCCTTTCCCTGGACAACCGCATCCAACCCCAGGATCTCATCATTTTGAAATGACAACGATCGAAATAACAAACTTGTGCCTTCCCACGGCGCCCGGGGTGAGTTAGAGTTGGCAGTGCGCTCGCTGCAAGGATGTGATATCAGCCATGAGCACTACTCCAGTTGGACTTGAACGACGTGTGGGACAGCGCTTCGCCTTTCACTTGCCAGTTTCTCTGCGTGACATCGCAAACGGTGCCGAGGCGCTCGGCTGCACCCAAGATGTTAGCTCCCGGGGCGTATTTTTGTTCACCGATCTGCCGGTAACGGAAGGCTCGGAAATCGAGTTGACGCTGAAAATGCCTTCTGAGATCACGCTGGGTGAGAGCATGCATGTACGCTGCCGCGCTCGGATTTTGCGCGTTACAGGCGCCCAGAGTCTGCATGCCGAGATGCGGTTTGGTGTGGCCGTCTGCCTGAAGGCTTATGAATATCTTCCAGAGGTCGCTGAGAGTTCCATGACTTTCAGCCGTATCTCAGCTCTTCATGGCCATCACGAAGAAGACGGTCCGGCTGCTCGCCCCCCGGGCCTTGTTGCCGGCCACCGCGAATAGGGTTCTCGCCTAACCAGCCAGTTACGCCGACTTGCGAGCCAGACCCGCATTTTAGTCTTAATGAGTCCTTTTCAACCGCGACACCTTAGCTTACAATGAAGACCACTTGGGCGGATTTGCCTTGCAGTTTCCTGCGCTGTTCGCCTCGCGTTGGGGGGATTCCAGCTTGCTCACCGTGTGTTCCGCACATTCGGGCCCTTCGGAAGGCTACCTCTCTGCACCCTATTACCTAAGTCACTTGGCGGGAAGGACCTTCTGTTCATAACATGCAGACGCCCAGAGAAATCAGTGAGAACCGCGCTATGCATGGGATTGCTGTAGCCCTGTTGACGGAGGACCGGGAGCATTTGTCCGCCTTGCAGCACCGTCTGGAGGAGACTCCTCTGGCCCGCGTTGTCTTCAGTCACGTCGGTTTTCCGGCCGGCCCAACCGACTCCATCCTGCGTCAAATTCAAGACTTGCGCGCCGAAGTCGTGCTGGTTGATATCGCACCGGACAATCCTCAGCGGGCGATCACTGCGATTGAGTTGATTCGCAACACTACTCTGCAGATCGCCGTTTTCGCGAATGGAGAGATGCTTCACCCACCGACTATCGTTGCCAGCATGCGTGCTGGCGCGGGCGAGTATTTGGATCACTCTGCTGGTTCGGCGCCGCTCCTCGAGGCTCTCACCCGTTTCAGTTCCACCAGGACTCGCGCTCGCGGCGGGGCAGGCAAGGCGCGTATTTTTACATTTCTCAGCGCCAAAGGTGGCGCTGGCGCCACCACTGCCGCCGTGAATACGGCGCTGGCGTTGCAGCAGGCGCAGGGCGGCGTCGTCTTGGTCGACTTCGCGCCCATTGGCCATGCTGCTCTGCACTTGAATCTACGTCCGCTGTTTGGAGTGCTTGATGCCCTGCAGAACCTGCACCGTCTCGATGCCTCTTTGCTCGACGGTCTGATGACTACCGCGAAAGATGGGTTGCACTTGCTGGCCGGCTCGCAGCAGCCCAATCCATCAATGCCCACGCCTGCGGAACTGGCGCGCCTGTTCGACCTGCTGGCGAGTCATTATCGCTATGTTGTGGTCGACGTTTCCAGCCGGCTCGATGCCACGACCCGGTTACTCTCCGACCTTTCCAACGCGGTGCTGATCGTCGCACACACCGACGTGGTTTCACTCTGGAGTGCTGGCCGCATTCATGCATTCCTCGAGGAGGGAACGGGCCGCGACCGCCTGCGGATGGTTATCAATCGCTTCAAGAAGATTCCCGGCTTTACCGACGAAGACGTGGAAAAAACCACACAGTGCAAAGTGTTGTGGAAGGTTCCCAACTCTTTTCAGGCAATCTCTCCTTCCATTGACCATGGCACACCGGTGGTCCTGCAGGAAAATCAGGAAGTCAGCCGCTCTTTCCGTGCGCTGGCGATCGCATTGGCCGAAGCTTCCACGACCGCGGAAGGCAGCTTGGATCTGGTGTACCGCCAGGATAAAGCTGATACGAAGAAGAAAGCGCATAGCGGCCGCCTCAATCTTTCACCCCTTCGCGCTAACCAGTAGAGTCAGGATGAGTACGCGCTGCGGGGTAACCGCAGAAGACCCGTTCTCGGCCCTACTTGCTGGCCTGCCGTCCCATATCCTGCGGGAACATCTTGAACGTAACCTCGCGCGAGCGCGATGAAATCCTTTTACTCGCATCGCCGGAATTTTCGGTCAGGGTGCCCTTAAGCACGTAGTACGCTTCGTCCCCTGGATTCTTACCCTCGCCTCGTTGCACTGTGCCCTCAAATTCAAATGAAACCGCGTGCACCGTTTCCGTGGTAAAGCTGAGCTTGGAACCTTCAAGTTTGCCACTGGTAAAAAAGAGATCGAGGAACGCTCCCTTATCACTCTCTCCATCGCCGTATCGAGAAACGAATCCTGTCACTCTTCCTTCGTTTTCAATAGTGACTTGCACGAACTCGCCTTCTCTAAGGAAGGCATACATTCCGGAGTACTGCTGGCCTGCTTTCGCATCCTTCGGCGCAGAAACCGGTTGCTGAGTGCTCGGCGACGCAGGCCGCGAACTCTGGGCTCGCACCTGCGGGGGCAACGGCAACAGTGACAACCCGACGCCCCATAGCGCGCGTCGAAGCAGCAAGCCAGACCGCGATCTATTCATGCTTATTCTCCCGCCCCGAGTCAATCGTACTATAACGATCTTACGATGGACTCATGGCTATTCAGAACTGGCTGGCTCCTCTACCATAAGAGAATGAGCGACGTCCCGGGCCCCAACCAGCTACCCGAAGATCAAATAGCGCTGCCGCTCCGCCTTCTGGTCGAGCTCGAACCTTGGCACCGTGCCTTCCTGGATCAGGTTCGCGGCGTCTTCCCGGCCCGGGAACTGCCGCTCGATCTCGACTCCGCGCCCGGAGCCTTCTGGCCTGACGTTTTTGTGGAACGCGGCCTTCCCTGGCGACGATTCCTCGAATCCGGGGCGTATCACATTCTGGCGCTCGCGCTGCTTTTAGGCGCGACGCGTTTCTTCGCGCTCCAACCTCGAGTTATGCCTCGCTCTACCTTCCAACGTACCCAAGTCATTTACTATCCTCCTGCGGAATACTTGCCGCAGCTTGACACGCGACGCTCGGATCGTGGCAGAGAGGGCAAGGCCGATCCTGAATATTCGCGCCAGCCAGTCATCTCAGTTCCGCGCGAAGCCGATAACCGCGTGCAAACCCTCGTCACCCCGGCCGCCATCAGGCTGAAGCGCGACATTGCGCTGCCGAACGTCGTCTCCTGGTCGGAAAAGCTGCGATTGCCCATCGCACCAGCCCCTGCAATGCCCCAATCCAGCCTCGCGCGTAGCGTTCAGCGGCTCGACAATTCCGTGGTGGCTCCGCCTCCTGTCGCAGCTCGCGTTTCGCACTCTCGCGATATTCCCACCATGGATAGTTCGATCGTTGCTCCTCCGCCGGACGTGCGCTCGCTCTCGCGGAAAGAAAATCCCACAGTCCCACCACCCGCCATCATCGAGCCTCCCCCCGGAGTGGGGGGTGCGTCCGTTCGTCAACTTGGCGAGATCAATATTGGTCCCCGGGCTGTCATCGCTCCCGCACCGCAACTGCCGCTGGCTGAACCGCGAATCACCCGCGGGAGAGCAACTGGTGCTGCTGCTCTCGCAAGTGTCACGCCGCAGGTAGTGCCGCCTCCACCGTCGCTTCCCGCTTCGGGTTCTTCCCATGGGGGCGGAGGGATGATCGCGCTCAATGTGCGCCCGCCGATCGGCGCGCCTCCGGACTTGCCGGATGGGAACCGCCGCGGCAGCTTTGCCGCCACACCCCGAGGTCACAGTGGAGCCAGCGGCACCCCCGGCGCTTCTTCCGAGAACATTTCGACTGGCAAGGATGGGGGTGGGAATGGAAGCGACAAAGAAAGCGGAACCAGACCCAATGCCACGTCGAGCGATCTTCCTTCTGGTCTCTATGTTGGCCAACCGGACCAGCCGAAAACCTCTTCGATCGCAGCGGCCCCTGGCAATTCTGTGGCCAGGAATTCTTTCCCCAGCAACTCCGTAAATCCCAAGCTCATCGGCAGCGTGCCTCCGCCACATCTCTCGACCGGCGCGGTGCATCCATTGCATCCTGATGGCGAATCGAAACTCTCCCCGGCGGAGCGAGAGATATTTGGCGAGCGGAAGTTTTACTCGCTCACGCTGAACATGCCTAACCTCAACTCTGCCGGAGGCAGTTGGGTCATCCGGTTCGCTGCATTGAGGCAGAATGCGAATGCGGGAGAACTATCCGCTCCCGCGGCCACCCGCAAAGTAGATCCTGCCTATCCGATTGAACTGATGCGACAGAATGTCGCTGGAACCGTCACGCTCTACGCCGTAATCCATGCCGACGGCAAGATCGGCAGTGTGCGTGTGCTGCGCGGCGTTGATGACCGCCTCGACCAGTATGCCAGTGAAGCTCTTGCCCAATGGCGGTTTCAACCCGCCACGAGAAACGGCGATCCCGTGGATGTAGAAGCAGTTTTTCGGATTCCATTTCGGCCGGCGCGCGTAAGATCAGGTTTCTAGTGGTTATTGGCGATCACGAGCCAGCCGTTTTCGCTGCCTTCTTCTTCTCGAGAGCGGCATAGATGGCGGGATCGGTGCAGACTTCATAATAGGAGCTCTCAGTCCATCCTTGCACCGAGAAATCTTTCGGATCGATGCGCGGCACGCGGCTTTCGCGGACTACAACCTTGCGGAAGATGTCGCGATCCACGGGGACCTGTCCGCTAAGAAGACGATACTCGCCTTTGTCGGACAAGGGAGACGACGCCGAGAACTTTAACATCGGTTGCAGCGTGATCTCCTGCTGCAACTTGCGGAAAGCGGCTTCGTTCATTCGGATTCCGCCCAGGTTGTAGCTGATGATGGAGTCTTCGGTGCTGTCGGCAGCGTGAGCTCCATCGGAAGCCTGGAATGCGTACACATGGAATGGTCCGGCAAGAGCGTCCATCACTTTGCGCGCCCGCTTGTTGCAGGAAGAGAGTCGGTCGCTTTTGTTCAGGGCCTCGGAAATCATGATTTGGCGCTCGCCATCCATCAGGTAGAGCGGGGCTGACTCCTGCAGCGTAATTCCCACTCCAAGTTCCAGCCCGGGCATGCCCGAGCGCTGCTGCAGTAATTGGTTATAGCCGCGCACGATCTCAATGATTTCCCGTGCCAGCACGCAAGCGCGGCTGACCGCGAGCCCCGGTCCGCCTTCGCGTTCCAGGATCGCGAGAATGATGGCGTCGCCTTCCAGGAATACTTTGATGGCGCCATACTTAGCGAGCAGCTTGTTCACCGGATCATAAAAATTCAAGCTGAAGTAGGAAGCCGGATTAAGCCCTTTCTCCATCATGGTCTGCGTCAGGCGGGTGGAGTCCCGGACGTCGGCCTTGAGCACGACATGACGGAGCACACGCTCCGAGTCGGGCTTCTGCTGGTCGTCGGGCAGCATAAATTCATAGAGAGTCCCGTTGACTCGCGAAAGCTCCCGCATGCGCTCATTGGCCACTAGATTTACTGTGTCAAGCGCCCCATGGAGTGTCTCCAACCGGCGTAAGTCCCGGTGATAGCGAAGAAAGTCCTGCAAGAAACGCGCTGCCACTTTATTTCGTTCCGTTCCTCTACAGCTCGCCACCTTGCCCACCGCGGCGTATAAGCTGTTGGGCGACAGCTTGCCATGTTCCTGGATCAGCCGCTCCACGCGGTCGCACTCGGGTCGGGACAAGAGGGCATTCTTAAGCTGCTGCGCATTGATGCGCGGCGAGTACTCGCTGAGCAGTGGCACCACGAAATAGGAAGCGATCACATGCTCCATCACCTGCTCGTCTTCCAGCAGCCGCACCCACGACGTGAGGCGCTCTTCGCGGGCTCGTGCCTCGGCTGTGGAATCGTCTGACGTTCCGCTACCCACCAGAAGGTGAGCATTTTCTGGAACACTCATCCACGCGTCGATGGTCTCGCCACTGGTTGCATCGCCATAGAGAGAGCGGAGAAAAGCCGATACGACCTCCCGTATGCGTCCATAGCGATCGGGATCGCGGTCCCAGTTGCCCAGCATGACGTAGTGTTCAGCACAGAGGTAGTCGTCGCGTCCGTCCTCGGAGAATACGAGCCGGTTCACAAACAGCGCGTAGCTGTCAGATCCGGCGTTGGCCGCGTCTTCTCCAAACAGAGATCGGCGAGTGCGCGCCAGAGACTCCTTCTCGATCTCGCGCAAAGTGAGGAACAAATCCTGGCCTACTTTGCGCAGGATGATCTTCTTTCTCACCTGAAAGCTCGCTACGTGTTCGCGATACTCCAGCGCCTTTCGCTGGCGCCCGTCGTCGTAGCTCTTCAACAGGATGCGACAGCGCTCCAGCACCTGTGCAAACTGCAGATTCATTTCCGCACGCAAGAACTTCACCACGGCTAAACGCGCCAGCAGATCAAGCGAGATTTTTTCTTCCCTCTTGGACCGCTTTAAAGCGGTCAGGTGCAACTGCGCCAGCAGCGACTTCCAGTCAGTGGGCTCAGACTTTGCTCCCGCGAGTACCTGCGGCCTCATCCACGAGGGTACCGACGTGGTCGCCGCAGCCTCCGCCGCCAGCAACCCCTCCACTTCGCCATGGCGGACTACCAGCCGCGCCATTTGCGCACGAGCCGCATCAAGGAAACGCGGACTCAGGGCCACGTCGTGCCGCAGATTGTCGACACCCACGCTCAGACCTTCAAGCGAAATGGAGAGCGCAGATTCAGCCAGTGCCGGCAAACCCGGTGTCTCCGGGGCCTGGCCTAAGCGAAAAAAGGGAATTCGGGGCATGCGTCGTAAGAGGTTTTGACTCCACCCAAGGCTGAGGAACGAGGTGCTTCGAACGGCCCCGTCCGTTCTCCTCGGAAGTTGCTGATTGCAAAACCTATACGGCCGAGGTTAGCATGCGCCCAACGGCGGCTAAAGTTACCCAAGTTACGGGCAGTGAGTTGCTCTTAATTGGGCTGAAAAATACGCAGGATAACAGGCAGGCCAAATTTTAAATCGTTTGGTGAGAGAGACGCGGCGGGGGGATCTTCAACCGCGAATCGACGGCAGAGTTCGCTGCTCGCTACTGGTTCTTCAATCGTGCGGCCTCGAACTCGTCGCCCTTTTTCCACTCGACACGCTTGGGGGCGCTGGCCGCTTCCCATCCCAGAGCGAATCCGAACCGCGCCACGGCTGAGTCTCCGGTGAAATCCATGTCGGGATGGTACTCGTCACTCGGCTGGTGATAATGGCTCTGCGTGTAGTCGCGGTTCTGCTCCAGTCCCCAGGCTTCGTCGTGGCCTTTGAACTTCATGCCTTCATTGATGGAGAAGGATGGGATTCCCACCCTGGCGAGGCTGAAGTGGTCGGATCGGTAGAAGTGTCCGGCCTCGGGGCGGGCATCTGGACGAATCGCCAGGCGAAATTCGTTTGCGGTCGCCTGCACTGCGGCATAGAACGTCGTGCGCTCAGCTCCTGAAACCTCGACTTCTTCCGGCGCCCCGAGCGGCTTCACGTCGTCGTAGTTCAGATCCAATGAAATCTGGCTTGCGGAAATCGGCGGATGCTTGCCGAGATATTCCGAACCCAGCAGGCCCTGTTCTTCGGCTGTTACCGCCGCGAAGATAATTGACCGGCGAGGCCGCTGGCTGGCCACGCTGTAAGCCCGCGCTAGCTCCAGCAGAATGCCGCAACCGGTGGCGTTATCCTGCGCGCCGTTGAAGATGTTGTCGCCGGGCATGTCAGGACGAATTCCGAAATGATCGTAATGCGCGGTATACATCACGGCTTCCTGTTTCAAGTTGCGGTCGGAGCCAGGCAGCAGGGCGACGACGTTATTGGATTGAAGGTCGCGGACCTTGCTGACCATGTGCGCCTTAAGCTTCGCGCCCAGATTCACGGGATGGAAATCCCGCGAGCGCGCATCCGCCATCATCTTGTCGAGATTCATTCCAGAGGAAGCCGCCAATTTCTCAGCCACATCGAGATGTATCCATGACGCAACTTTCAACGCCGGGCCTTCCAACTTCAAGTACGACTTTTCACCCGAGTTAGAATTTCGCACCACGTCCCAGGGGTAACTCGCCATTTCGGTTTGATGAACCAAAATCACTCCCACCGCACCCTTGCGTGCAGCTTCTTCGTACTTGTAAGTCCATCGGCCGTAATAGGTCAGCGCTTTGCCCTTGAAGAACTTTGGGTCATCCGAGGGCGGCTCACTCACCAGCATCAACAGAACTCTGCCGTGCACGTCGGCGCCCTTGTAGTCGTCCCAGTTATATTCGGGCGCTTCGATACCGTAGCCCACAAATACGATGTCCGCATTGACCTCCGACTGCGGTTGCTGTGTCTGATCCGTAGCAACGTAGTCGGTGAGCGGCTTCAACTCCATCGCCGCTCCGTGGTGCGGTACAAGCGAGAATGTGGTGTCGAGCAAGGTGGTTACACCGACCAGCGGTACTTTCTGCAAGTAGCTGCCGCTGTCTCCCGCCGGCTTCAGACCATATTCGGCAAATTGAGTTGCCATGTACTCGGCCGCGAGATCGCCGCCGCGCTGGCCTGTCCCCCGGCCTTCCAGCAGATCATGTGCCAAGAAGCGCACATGCCATCGGATGTGGTCGGGGCTAATTGTTTCCATGGCGGCAAACGCCGCTCCTGGTAGCCGAACCGAAAAGTCCGCACGCCGGATAGCCGTCGGCGCTGGCACCGGACCGCCCGGGTCTCCCCGCGCCTGCAAGCACAGCCCAAGCAGCGCTAGAAGGCCGACACAAACACTTCTGTGCAGTATCTGTTGCATAGATAAACTTCTCCCCGGAACGAGCGGCGCGCGGGTAGCAGCAAGAAAGCCTTATGGTTAGAGCCTGTAGGAATTGTAAAGGACAGCTAGGATGAGTTTGTAAAGGGAGTATCGGGAGCGCGGGTACGGGAGGACACGAACTCTTGCGACTCTCGGTCGGCAGGAGGCCAAGGTCCTTCAGGTTGCGGAGAAGGCTGTCGGGCTACGGAATTCAGTCTCCAGATTTCTTGCGCGGGTCACAGTCATCTGGTTCCGCCCGCGAGCTCTACGGCTGGTCACATCCCAGATCGCTGTGAATGCTCATACGGCTCTAGGGGCTTGATGGTCCCGCAGACCGCGGGATCAGTTTTTCGAGCTTCAACCGGCGCGGAAATCACGCACTTCCTCGCTGGGTTGGAACAGCGTAGCCGGGGTCGCGCTGGCCGCCTTCGCCATCTTGCGGCCGATCTGTTCGACGTCTGCCTTTACCCAGCCGACACTCGAAACTTCGATCTCGCCATCCTGGCCGATCCAGAACACCGTAGGAACGTTAGTCAGTCCGTATGCGTTTGAGACGGGATAGTGGCCGGGGATGTCGAGCGGCACCGGAAACGTCACGCCGAATTCCTTCACGAACGCCGAGGTGGCTTGGGGATCGTCCTGCGAGACCCCCACCAGTGTCACATTCTGGTGGCCGTAGGCCTTGGACAGCCGGTCCAGAAACGGAAATGCGTATTGGCACACCGGACATGACCCCTTAAAGAACGCCAACACGACCGGCCGATGTGTCAACTCCTCTTGCAGGGAAAACCGCTTACCATCCATTGCTATCAGCTCAAAATCCGGCGCCTTGGTACCCGCCGTCAGTGCCGCCATGGTTCGCCCTCCGAAAATGTGTCGTAGCCAGCGCATGGGATCCCTTCTGACCTGGCCTGGCCTATTAATTTTAGATGAAGTGAGCCGCTCTCAGGATTTTTCGCGTTAGACCCGTCAGGGGTAATTTCGTAAGACGTGTTTTAGCGAGCCAGACCCCCTCAGTTCCCTGTGGTGCCGAACTCCGAGTCACCCGCACCACATAATCGGTCACCGTAATTGAATGCCGCAGCGTGAGCCAAGGTTGGCCTGAGCCGTTTACATTCGTGACCTGCGGCAGTTCCCACATCCCCGGCATCAGCGCCGCATCCCGCGCTCTTTGCACCAGCAGTACCTGGTCTTTTCTCCCATCGAACACGTAGTGGATCTCGCGTTTTCTTTGCCGCGGAGGTTTTGCCGCACTCTTCAACTGGCCTCGCGTCGCGCACATTTCCATGACAGGACAGACAAGACACTTCGGCTGACGCGGCGTGCAGACGGTTGCGCCCAGTTCCATCACTGCTTGATTGAAGTCACCGGGACGCTTCGCGGCCAGCAAGTGGTTCGCCGTGGTCCACAGTTCTTCGGTGGCGAGCATCTTCCCCAAAACTCGTTGCAGCAGGCGCTCAACATTTCCGTCCACGACCGCTACGGGATGGTCAAAGGCAATGCTGGCGATGGCTGCCGCCGTATAGCGCCCCACGCCGGTCAGTTCCCGCAACTCTTCCGCGGTGGTCGGAAACTTTCCCTCGCGATCCCGCACCAATTTCTTAGCAGCCGCGTGCAGCATTCGCGCTCGGCGGTAGTAGCCGAGCCCGCTCCAGGCAGTCAACACTGACGACTCACGCGCTGCCGCCAGTTTCGCCACCGTCGGGAAGCGCCGCAGAAAGCGCTTGTAGTGTTCTACCACAGCCGCCACGCGCGTCTGCTGCAGCATGATTTCAGAGACCCACACCCAGTAGGGATCTCGGCTCTCCCGCCACGGCAAATCGCGCTGGACCCGGTCATACCAGCTCAACAGGCGACGTCGGAATCGCCGATTTCCGGCGGGAGTGCCAATCCCGAGGGTGTCTGAAGGGGCGGTCGTAGGCCTGCTCACGCTTCCATCTCCGGTCAGTTTGGGGTGTGTTGAATTAAGACGGACGTAGTGTAAAGCAGTCTAAGCATGCGCGTCTCATGGGGCTGTTTTTCGCTCTGCGTGAAGATGTCGGCGCGACGCCGTTGCGCTTTCTTATGCCCCGCCATTGACCGGGCGCTCCGAGGGCGAAATAATAGGCGGGCCTGGGCATCTGCGCCAGTGACGCAAGTGTTCTCAGGCATCATCACGAGGAGTTTCATGACCAACTTCAACCGCAAGGTGGAGCAAGCTTCAGCACGCGTAGGCCAAACCGTGGCCGAGACGACAGAACGGCTCGAACAGGAGAGCGCCGAATTCATCAAGTATCTGAACGACGAGGTTGTGCCCGCCGTGCGCCAGCATTCCACCAAGGCGTTGCGTGTCGCCTCGGAAAAGCTTACTCAACTAGCTGACTATATGGAGCAGCAACAGCGGTCTGCACGAAAATAAAAGTGCGTTGGCACGCCTTACGTACTCCTCCATGATGCTCGTTCTTCTACTTGCGCTTCTGTTCCTCAACGGATGCGGCCATCCCAAGCAGGCGAAGGTCAGCGTGCCGCCTCCTCCGCCAATCGCGGACGCCGAGCAGCCCGCGAGCGCGCAACCCTCCGATAAAGTGAACCAAGAAGGCACGACTTCCAGCGGCAATACCAAGAACCGTCGCTCCTCTGGCGGAAACAAAGGCGTTGCGGCCCCTGATCTCCACGAGTCTTCTGTTCCTCGCGGCGCCAAGCCTCTGATGACCGAGACGGGGCTGGCGAGCTGGTATGGACCGCCCTACCACAATCGCCGCGGATCCAATGGCGAAGTCTATAACATGAACGCCATGACTGCGGCGCACCGAACTCTGCCGCTGGGCTCCATTGTTCGGGTTACCAATGTCAAGACAAGGCACTCGGTGCTGGTTCGGATCACTGACCGCGGACCTTTCATCCCTGGGCGTATCGTGGATCTCTCACTCGCCGCCGCACGAAAGATCGACGTGGTTCAACCCGGTGTGGCCGAGGTGAAAGTCGAGCTCGTCGAAAGTCCCCCCTCGGCTGAAACGGGAGGTCGTTGGGCAGTGCAGATCGGTTCATTCGCGGACGAACACACAGCTACGACTTTGGCCGACTACTTGGCCCGCAGATATCGCACCGCCAAAGTCCTACATTTCAACAGCCCCGTCGGCGACTGGTGGGTACGAGTGCGCGTCCTCAACGACGACCGCCGGCGCGCACAACAGCTGGTTAGTGAAACCCACACATCTCAAGGTTCGGTCTTCTTGGTAAGACTAGATTGAAGCGAGGTTGTGGCTGTTTCCCACATAGCGGATCCTCTCGATGGCGGGATGACTGTTCAGACCGGTGCTGACAACCCACGAAGCAGGTGCTATTGTTTGTGCCCGAGAGTGTGTAAGCGATGCCCGATACGAACCAGGATTGCCTTTTCTGCCGAATCATTCGAGGAGAGATTCCCGCCAAGAAAGTTTATGAGGACGAACAGGTGTTCGCCTTTGAAGACATCGATCCAAAGGCGCCGACCCATGTCTTAGTGGTCCCCAAGAAGCATTTTGCCGGATTGAAAGAAGCCCGCGCCGAAGACGCGGAATGGATTGGCCGATGTCATCTGGCGGCGGCGCACATCGCCCGTCAACGCAACATCGAGAACGGGTATCGCACCGTGCTCAACGTAGGTCCGGGTGCGGGACAGTCGGTGTTTCATCTCCACGTCCATCTTTTGGGTGGACGGGCCCTGGGATGGCCTCCCGGGTAGGAGCACAGGCTGGGCCAGCCCCCTACTGAACGGTCGGGGTTTGATCCTCGGGAGCGCCGTGGCGGCGCAACAGTTGCGGCAGATTTTGCGAGAAAGCCGAGCGCGGCAACACCATGTCGCATCCCACCTCGTGCGCTTTCTGCTTCAGGTCGCCCTGCACGTGCGAGAGGAAGCCAATGATGGATGTTCCCTTTTTCAGCTTGCTCTTCAGCTTGGGGATGAGCGTTAGGGGTTTGGCATTGGCATGGTTGAGGTCAAAGATGATGAGCGACGGTTTCTCTTCGCCATTCTGCTGCATGCGGTCGGCGAGTTCCTTATCGCTTTTGACGAACTCAACCTTTACGTTCAGCTTACGCGCCGTTTCTTGGATCTTGGCGGCGAAGAACAGGTCGTCGACGAAAGCAAAGATGCGGGAGTTGGCGTCCTCGCGTGTCGGTAGGGGCTCAGGCTCGGGCTGTGGATACTGTGCGGCAAAGCCGGGGCGGCTTCGGCCCGGCCGATGGCCGTTGTTGCCGGACATCACAGCACGATAGCTGTGGTCCATGGGCGCGGTATAAATCCCGTCTTGATTCTGGCGCTCGCGGCCGGGGCCGGTGCCCTGGCCACGATGGTTGGGTGGACGGCGACCGCGCCGCCTTCTTCCTCTTCCTCCGCCACCGGAGGGTCTTCCTGGTCCTGCGTTCATAATCCTCTCAAGCTGCCTTGCGGCGTGCCCACTTGCCACACATCAGAAAAGTACCCTTGCGGGGTTTGTTTCTAATACCGTACCTGCTTGGCACTCATTCGCTATCTGCCGGGGGGGTTCGCCATTCCTTGACAACGGAGGCCAGCGTACTCACAGCTGCATTCCGAGCTTCCAGCCCCAAACAGAAGTCGCACCTACGCGGCACTGGATCACGAGTCACGCACACGCATGAAGCTAGCTCGAAATGAACTTTAATTCGTTGGATGACTTCCTAATTTTCCGAATCGGTTTTCCTTAAACAGGTCCGTCGCGCCGTCTGGAACCACTGGGCGCGGAAGGCCAGCGCGGGAACGTGGCCAATGAGAACCATTTGATGGTACTCGTTCGTGCCAGACAGTGCAAGAGGCAAAGCATGGAGGGTTTTGCACAGGAGGACATTCCCCCCGGGTTCGAAACCGAACCCCTGGAAAGCGAGAAATGCCTCTCGGCAATCGAAAATAAACGATCATACACCAGTGTTGACTTCGCGGGTCCAGGGTTGAGCCTGCCAATGAAGGCTGGCAACCTCATGATCGGCAGGAGGGAAGGAGAACTTCGGTGCATTGGCCACTCACCGCCAGGTGAAAGGGCCATTCCCCGGCTGCGGGCTAAAAACTTCCTTAGGGCGAAGCGGTGAAGGAGACTGCCAGATGTCACGTGGCCCGGCTGCTCGCTGTTACTTCGCGTCGCTCACCTGTTCTCGAGCTTCGTTGTAAACGCCGAACTTCTTCGCCACCGGCTTCAGCGTGGGATAGAACTGCACGAACGTATGTTCGACAGCGGCATGGGCGTCATGGCAGGCATAACAGCCGTTGCCCTTGGGCATGGCCTCAGCGGTCTGGCCATCCGCGTCATAGCCATAGTAGGCCCACTTATCAGGGTTGCGGCGGGAATCCTTGACTTCGACCGCCAGACCCGTCAGGTCCGTTTGAAAATGACCCGTCTTGTTGATCGAACCTTTGCTTTGCGCATCCCGTTCATCGATCACAAAGGCGGTCTCATCTGGCCACTTGCCACTGTTGAGAAACTCCTGGTAGGCCCAGCGTTGTACGAAGACGTTAGTGAACATCTCGTGGCTGCCTGGACTGGGGCTATAGTTCATGCCGTACCCGGCGGAAAGAAACATCCAGTCGCGGTAGTCGGCGGGGCGGAGGAGGTTGCCCTTGGAATCGTATTGCGGCTTGGGCGATTTTTCTTCCGGCGCGGCCGCCAGGCATGTGAAGCAGAGAGCGAAGATCAGAGAAGCAGTGAGAGCGAATTTCACGATAGCCTCCAGCCGACAATCAAGATGGCTTAGTATCGCGCCCGGCCCCTGGCAGGGCCAGACCGTCCGCTGCACGGAGCAGGCGATTCCCTGCATTGTTAACCTCTCCCACCGAGCCGTAGAATATCATTCTCAAAATGGAAGTTAGCCAGATGGACGTTAACCCCATGCGCTCGAAGTCGCCGCCATGGTTGTGGATTGCATCGATCTGGTTCGGTGTCGGGCTCTTTGATGCGACGCAGAACGTTGTCGTCATGCGCTCGGAAGGGATGCACCACGCCTGGCCCCAGTTGTTCGTAACGCTGCTCGTTTCCTGGCTGCCGTGGATATTGGCGACGCCTTTCGTGATGCGCCTGGGACGCCGATATCCTCCGGTGCAATTGAGGCCCTTCTCTACCTGGGTCAGGCACCTCGCTGCCTGTGCCACCATCGGTCTGGTCGCCGCCGCCTGGATCGCTTCGCTGGAAGAGCTTCTAAACCCGTGGGCCAAGGACCCAGCTCCAGATCCGTTTGCGCATCTTTGGTTACACAAGTTCTCAAACGGGCTTCTCGAATACTTGTTCCTTTACGGCGCCATCCTCCTGGTCAGCCACATCCTGGATTCCAGAGAGCGGTTGGCCTTTCAACAAACCGAGAGTGCACGGCTCAACGAGCAGCTCTCGAAGGCGCAACTCAACGCTCTACGGCGACAAATCGAGCCACACTTTCTTTTCAATACACTCAATGCCATTGCGGGACTGGTGCGCGAGAGAAGAAACGATGCTGCCGTCAACATGATTGCGAAGTTGAGCGACTTTTTGCGCCGCGTGGTGGAGGATTCCAACCGACAGGAGGTGCCGCTGGGTGAGGAAATGGAGTTTGTCCAAAAGTATCTTGACATCCAGAAGGTGCGATTCGCGGACCGCCTTCAGTTGAGTGCGGATGTGCCCAGCGACCTGTTTGCGGCTCAGGTTCCCAGCCTGATTCTGCAGCCGATGGTCGAGAACGCGGTCAAACACGGGATCGCGAAACGAGTGCAAGGAGGCGCGATCCGGATTACGGCCTCTCGCTCTAATGGTATGCTCACTGTCCGCATCTATAACGACGGTCCCGCCCTGCCTGCGAGCTGGGAAAAGACTCACTCCGGGACAGGGATTTCTAATGTGCGAACCCGCCTCGAACGCCTGTACGGCGACGGGTTTGAATTAAGCATGAAGAATCAAGGTCCGGGTGGAGTCGAGGTAATGGTCCGCGTGCCGTTCGTTTGTGTTCCAGTCCTTTCCGATCAGGTCGTTTCCGATCAAATCGTTTCTGATCAAATCAAGGAGGGGTGATTCGTGCGCTCGGCAGAACACCCCGCCTCGATGGAACCTCCTAAGAAGATACGCTCGGTCGTGGTGGACGATGAACCGCTCGCCCGCACGAACATCTCCGTGATGCTGAAGCATGATCCCCAGATTGAAATTGTTCGCGAATGCGGTTCGGGTATGGAGGCACTGTCGGAGATTCGCAACACGAAACCCGACCTGGTCTTCCTCGATGTTCAAATGCCGGAGTGCGACGGCTTCGACGTGCTTGAACTACTCGGCAGAGATTTGCCTCCCGCCGTAGTCTTTGTCACGGCTTACGATCAATATGCGCTGCGGGCATTCGAGGCCGGGGCGCTCGACTACCTGCTGAAACCGTTTGATAACGATCGCTTTGACCGAGCTCTCGGGCGCGCCAAGGAACGGATCGCGCATGGCAGAGATGCTCCCAGAAGAATGGAGCGCCTAGCCCTCAAGAACGCTGGACAGGTCTCGTTCGTGAAAGTCTCGGAGATTGATTGGATCGGGGCGGCGGATTACTACGCCTGCCTGCACGTGGGAACCAGAACACATCTGCTGCGCCGCAGCATGGCGGAACTCGACCAAGAATTGGACCAGGGGGTGTTTTGCCGCATTCACCGTTCGACCATCGTGAATCTGGACCGGGTCCGAGGCTTGAGGCTCCGTCTGGATGGAGAATACGAGGTCCTGCTCGACAATGGAACCAGACTCCGGCTGAGCCGGCGATATTGCAAGCAGTTGCAGTCTCGCTTAGGAGTTCGTGGTTCCGATTGCACATAATGCGCCATGCGTGGCGGTTCTGATTGATTTGCAGTCTAACCGCGGTCGAAGCTGCCCGCGGGGTTGGATATCTATTGCACGATCAGCGTCACCTGCGTGGAGTTGCTGATCGGGTTCGTGCCGCCGCTGGTAGCGCTTAGCTTCACGGTGTAAGTCCCTTTTGTTGTTCCGGGGTTTTTGTTACTGCTGCTGCTGCCGCCGCCGCACGCTCCCAACCACAGCGTGGAAAAACCTAGAACCATTATCAACCCCAGCAGCCGCATGCCGCGTGCGCTAGGTTTGCGCTGCCCGGCGGTAATGAGAATACCGAGCAGACCGGGAACGAGCAACGCATAGAACACGCCACCACGGCGGCTGAAAGGTGAACCCCGACGAGCCGTGGGCGCAGTAGTCGTAATGTTGAAGGTCACGGACGACTGTGTCGTAGCCCCCGAAGGTGGCACGCAGGTTGATTCTGACGCGGGGTCCGAACAGGTGAAAGTGAGGGCCGAGTTGAAGCCATTCAAGGGGTGAACGGTCACCGTAACCGGGACGGGATTACCAGCGACCACAGAAAAAGTTGCGGCATTGGTCTGGAGCGTGAAGTTAGGAGTGCCCGCCCACGCGGCTGCCAAGGTGTTGGCGTTAACCGAGCCGAGTCCGGTGACCTGGTCGTAGCCAGGACCAGCCTTAAAACCGAACTGCCCGCCGCTCGCCGGACAATTCGGGCTTGCCTTGGTGCAGGCAACAATGTTGTCGCCGCTGGTGACATCGTTAAACGAAGCAGGATTAGAGACAGCAAGCTTGTACAGGATTGAATTGATGGGTCCCAAGCCCGGAGCGGATTCAAAGCCGCTAGCTATCAGGGACTGGTCGACAAGTGCGAGGATTGCAGCAAACGTAGGAGCTCCCGCAGACGTGCCGCCGACGACGCTCAAATTCTGGCTAGGGTCGCGGAAGCCACTGGTGCAGCTTGGTACCTTTGTGCCATTTGGACCATCCTCGGAACAAAATAGATATGCATCGTGAAACGGTGAAGCATTCAGAGCGATGTCGGGCACGGCTCGCATACCCGTGCCTGCCTGCCACGCAGGCTTCATAAAATAGATACTGGCTCCCCCGCCGCTTGCCGAGAGAAATCCCTGCGGGTTATCGGTGGTATCGAGGGTGTCATTCCAAGCCATCTCGGGAATGTATTCCAGCGCGGACGAAATCGTGTCCGTGCCGACGCCCGAACCGCTCCAGTAGGGCGGATCGGCGGGAGCGGTGTTACTAGGGCAACCAGTCGAGGGGCACGTGGCGGAATCCCCAGTGAATTCGTTGCCGCCAACTCCTGTTACCTCTGGAATAGCGGCCGGGATATCGACCGCCAGACCTCGAACTGCAGAGGTTGTCTGAGGGTCCTCGCAGTCGGCCGCGCCGTTGTCGCCCGAAGCGGAAGTAATGGTCTGGCCCTGCATATTGGCTTGCTGCGCCAACGCCTGGAGGCTCAGGGCCTGTGCCTGGGTAATTCCTGTCGCGGAGTTCGTGTTTTCGCACAGCCCATAGCTGATACTGATAATCGTTGCGATCTGTGGCACTGCGGGCATTGGGTTAATAGCGTAGTCCAATGCATCGAAAGCCCCGTTGGTTCTGTTTGAACACGTCTGCCCACTTGGCACGCCTACGTAGACGAGGATGATGCTGGCATTTTTCGCTACTCCGCCGGACCATTCCACATCAAGATCCGATTCGCCCTCGTCCCCGGGGCAGATTGTGGAACTCCCTGAACCCGGAACCAGCAAGAGAGCGGGATCTTTGGCCGGAAGACCGGCGGCACTGCGGAAATTATGGACATCGGTCAAGCTGATCGCGCTCTGGCCGATAACAGCGATCTTTTGGCCAGTCCCGTCAATTCCGGCGCCATAGAGCCCCTGCACATCGTAAATCGTGGCAAAGTCATCGGGAGCGAGGAAGTGGCTCCCCGAGATACTGGAAGTGAAGTGAGGCGAGGCCTCACTGGCGGGCACCTCGCGAACGCGCGCTCTGGGCTTTGGTTCGAAGTTGTGAAGATTCCTAATCGCGAGAGCGACACCGGACAGCGCAGCCGGCAGCGAGGGCTCGGTGGCATTGGCGAAATGCATTTCGCCATTCACCAGGTAGTTATGGAGCTCAGTGTGAAAGGCCGACTCGACCTGAGCGGCCTTCCCACTGAAGAAGACCTCGTTGCGGTTGGGGGCGATTCGGGTCACGGTCAAGCCTTGCGACTGCAGCCAGGAAATTACCTTGCCGAGGTCGCTCTTACTCATTCCGAAGCGATCGCCGAATTGCACTGGAGTCAGCCACTTGTGGTAGTTCGGCGACATCCGGTCCTGCTGCTGGGCGAGCAATTGGTCAAGAGCACTTTGTTGGGCTGGAGATGGTTTGAATACCAGCGAAACAGCCTGCATTTCCATGCTGCCGTCAACCCGACCCTGATCGAACTCTGGCCTCGCCCCGCCGTGCAGATTGCCCTTCAAGGGGACCGTCAGGCCGAACTCGATCGGTGCAGTGATACGGTCGACGGGGGATTGGGCCAAGCACAGAGTCGACGTCAACAGGAGTAAGAAACCCTTCACAAATCGCATACACTCTCCAGGCGTGGCAGGGGTTTGGATATTTTATGGTTTTGGCTATTTTATAGTTTGAGCAGAACTTATTCCCACTCTGATCAGGTTTTTGAAGGAAAAGGTTGCTTTAGGGGCGCTAATCGGAAGGGCAAAAGCCTCCATCGATCACCACCAGACGGGGCTCATAGCACCCCATCGCCGGCAGAAGCCGAAACATAACCCGGCGATTTATGGGGAAGAGAAACGGGCCTTTGGCGGTGAAAAGACTACGCTGCCGCAGATCCGTAGGGCAATTCCGCAGGACGCACGTGTGAAACCGGCTTCTCGTGCAGCAAAAGTTCGGTGGCTTGCACTCTTCGGTCGGTGTGGAACCAGCGCTGCACCACGTTGCTGCACAGAAAATTGGCGATGGAGAGCAAGCTCATTCCCTGATGGTGAGCCATCCAGCAGCGGACCACCTGACAGCGCGACCAGCGGAAGCGGCTGCGGAAGATGGTATAGTCTGCAGCCTCGTAAAAACCGTATGCCCCATTCCAGCCCAAGTTTTCCATGCGGCGCAGATTTTCGAGCGCCGCGGAAGGATCGACATTCAATGCCAGGAACGTGGAATAGGGCGAAATAACCAGCGCTTTTGATTCCCGTTTCATCAGGGAAAGCTGAGGCAGACCAAAGGCCTGGTACTGGTAATTTCCGGCTTCATCAAGTTTGAAGTAAGCCGATTCCGAAATTCCCCACGGAATTCCCCGGCTGGCGGCAAAAGCCTGCTGGGAACGCACGGCAGCGACGCGGGAACGTTCGAGCAAAGTGTTGGAGAAAGACCGCATCCACAGTGCCGGCATCAGGTACTCGAACATTGTTCCCGTCCAGGAAAGCAAAACGGGACGGCCATGATCTAGGGTGTGTCCGCGACCGAGCAGGAACCAGGTGTCCTGGGGAATGTCTTCTTTGGCGATGGCCGCGAATATCGCAGTACGGGACTCTGTGGCCAGCAAATCGTAGCAGGCGGGCTGCAATTGCTGCGACTGCACGTCGTAGCCCACCGACATGAGTTTGCGGTGGGGGTTGAGAAGAAACGCGAAGTCCATATTATCGCCCAGCCTCTCAGCTTCAACGGCGATGCGTCTCAGCTCATCAATCAGACGCAGGGCATTGGATCTTGCCTCTGGAAGCAACTGCTGGAGGCCCTCGTAAAGAAACCTATCTTCGTCTGGAACCGAGGCCATGGCCCTGGCGAGACGGTCTTCGAGATCGCTGATGGCACGCGGCTGCTGCTGCAAAGGCACCAGATCCATCAATTTCGCATTCACAACGCTATCGTTCCGCAGCAAGCTGAATTCCGGCAACCACCAGGGACTGTGGGACCGTACCAGTTTGTGTAAGCTTTCGAGCCTTAGGCGGGTTTGCTCTCGAAACCATTGAGCGTCGGAGGCATTCCTGGATTTTGCCGGAGAGCGCGTTTCTTCAGGGAGAGCCAGCGGAAGATCCAACGCGGCAGGCAGCCAATTCTCGCTCTCTAGGTTCGACTCGTAGCTCGAAATCTGCCTCCGAGAAAGAACTCGCAAATCGACAAGGACCCGAAGATAATCGAGCAGACCTTCTGCCCAGCTTCGATCGAGCAGCGGCCGGCGCAAGCGGTCGAGACAGCCTTGCTGCAAGGTCCAGAGCGAAGCCAGCAAGTTACCACTGTCAACCGAAGAAACGAACCACGGCGGGAGGGGTTCGAGAGTCCGCGTGTCATACCAATTCAGCAAGTGGCCGTTGTGCTTCCGCAGTCGCGATACCGTGCCCAGGGTGCGCTGCGTCAGATCGGCGAGCTCCGGAACAGTGAGATATCCGAATTCGCAGGCAACTTGGCGCGCGTTCAGCAGGAACCCAAGATTGGTTGGTGAAACGCGGCCCGCGATCGCGGGCGGTTCCTGCTGCACGTTATCCGGGATGAGCCAGTTATGCTCCTCGGTACAGAACTCGGCAAAATAGCGCCAGGTGTGAAGAGCAGAGTTGCGAAGAAATAATGCATCCTGACGCGGAAGGTCATGGGCCGAGTCCAATGGCGATTCATTGAGCCACAAAGCGACCAACTTGCTGGATGCCCACAGACAGAGCACAGGTAGGGCCGCGGGCAACGAATGGGGCCGCACGCCCCAAATCAGAAGACCGATGGCGATGGCCAGGAAAGGCATCCAATCCAAATACCGATCTACGGGTGTGCGGCGGGTGCCTGCTTCCGCTTCCGCTGCCGTCTCCCACTGCAGCAGCCGTTCGCGGGTCACCATGCGGCGAACCAGCGCCCGCACCACGGCATCGAGCGAAAGCAGAGCTTGATGCGCCAGAAATACCAGGGTCAGCAGTACCGTGAAGTTGGCGGCATAGAAAGCGCTCACGGCCTCGTGGGCGATCAGGCTCTTGCGTTCAACGATGGCGCGGACCAAGTTGAAAGCCAGCTCAAACCAGGTGGGGATCAATAAGATAAATATCGTGGCTAGAGTCCACAGAACCGGACTGCGGCTGTGCGCGAGCCAGCCGAATAGCAGCAACAGGAAAGTAGCGGGTTCCACCAGACTGCGGCGCAAGTTGTCCAGAATCTTCCAACGAGAAACGAGCGAGATTGGATTGGCGACGTGCGCGCCGGATTCCTCCGGAACATGCGAGAACAGCCAACCCGCAATCTGCCAGTCGCCGCGCAGCCAGCGGTGTTTGCGGCGATTGTGGGCGCTGTAGTGAGAAGGATAGTCCTCGATGACTTCGATGTCGCTGACCAGGCCAGCGCGTGCGTAGGCTCCCTCGATCAAGTCGTGGCTGAGCAGAGCATTGCGCGGAAAGCGCCGATCCAGCACACGCTGGACGGTATCGACTTCGTAGATCCCCTTGCCCGTGTAGCTGCCCTCCCCGTACAAGTCTTGATAGGCGTCAGAGACCGCGCGGGTGTAAATGTCGAAGCCGGTCTCGCCGGCATAAACGGCGGCCAGACGCGACCGAGCCGTACTTTGCACGCTCACTCCGACCCGCGGCTGCAGAATGCCGTAACCGGCGATGGTGATGTTCTTGTCGGGATCGATGATCGCCTGATTCAGTGGATGCGCCAGGGTTCCGACCATGCGCTCGGCCGATCCGCGTGGCAGTTCCGTGTCAGAATCGAGAGTGATCACGAAGCGCACTTTGGCAAGCACGGAGAGGTCGCCCACCTTTATCGGGAAACTATCGTATTGGCCGCGCAGCAGTCGGTTCAGATCGAGCAATTTACCGCGCTTGCGTTCCCATCCCATCCAGCCTTTTTCGCGCGGATTATAGACGCGGTGGCGATGCAGCAGAAAAAACGAGCCCACACCGTGACCGGCATATTTCTCGTTCAATTCGGCGATCAGGCTGGCGCACAAATCAATGAGCGGACTGTCTTCCGGTGCGGGCTGGTCGGAGTCCGGCAGATCGGAGAGCAAAGCGAAATGCACGTTGGGGTCGTGGTTGCCCAGAAAGCGCACTTCCAGGTCTTCCACCAAGGTTCGTACTTGTTTTTCATTGAGCAGAAGAGTGGGTACCGCTACGAGAGTGACGCAGTCGGCGGGAATTCCGTCGGAAAAATCGAGCTTGGGAAGAATTTGCGCCGGCAGCAACGTCGTGACCAGATAGTTCATGACTTGCACTGCACTCTGCGAACTGGGTAGGAGCAGGAACAACATAGAGAGCAGCATCAGTGCGGGCGTGCTCTCGCGTGGGGTGAGGAACAAGAGTATTCCGGTGATGATCGCGAAGGTAAGGATCGCAATTCCCGGAAGAAAGAACTCATCGGGATGCCGAGCTAGCGAGTCACGCAGCTTTTCGACAAAGCTGGGCATGAAGCCCACTCGCTGATAAAGGGCAGCCACTCCTTTCCCGAGGAGATAGAACCCGATATGGGACTCTCGTTGGGCGATCCGCGCATCACGATAGGCCTTGTGGTGAGCCAGCTGCGCCAGGGCGAGTGCTTCCCGCGCCACTTCCGTTTCCGTTAAGTCGGAATGCCGAGCAATTTTTGAAAGCCGATCTCGGTACAGATCGCGGCTTTCAAAATCCATATGAGGATAGGCGCCTGCAGGGTCTTGCCGGAGAATCTCGTCAAACCGAACCAGCGGCTCCAGCACGGCCTTCCATGAAGCGTGGGTTACGTCGCGCAGGCTGCGTATACACACCCCAACCGCGAAAGCGTCGCTGGTAGGATCCTTCACCAGGCAACGACCACGGGCAGCGATTCGTTCCAACAAAATGAGCTTCAGTGCCGGGACCAGTGCCCACAATTCGCGGAGATCCAAAACCGTTGTCTCCTGAAAGGCCTGGCAAAACGAAGTGAATCCCTGCTCGTTGAAGCTATTATCAGCCAGGTCGAGAAATGCCTGTGCGAAGGCCAACACTCGAGGGACAATCTCTCCCTTGCGAGCACGAGCATGGGGAAGCCTTCGCAAAGGCTTGAGTTCGGTGGTGACATTCAGCATCTCGGAATACGCCAGCGGGATGTTGTCACGAAGCCAGCGAAAATCGGCAGACAGCGGTGCATGCGAAGGAGTTGCCTCCACCGCGGCAAACAAGGGTTTGAGCGCGCTTGCCAGCCGGCGGCAGCGCTCCCGGAAGGTGCTCGAGGCAGGCGTACCCGGCAACCAGCCCAGCTGGGCGGCGAACTGCGCGCCCCCGTCACGCAACACTTGAGAATCCAAAACCTCCCCGGCCGGCTCATGGTGGCGCTCTTCCTCTGCAATCATGATGTCGACGTGAGTGTTGTCCGGCATAGTATCTCGGGATCCTTAACGATAGCTGGCGGCTTGCATTTCAAACATTTCGGCGTAGCGGCCGCCGAGATGAGTGAGTTGATCATGATTTCCGTCTTCGGCGATCTGCCCATTTTCGAGCACTACGATGCGATCTGCCATGCGAACGGTGGAAAACCGATGGGAAATAAACAGGGCCATTTTCCCATTTGTCAGTTCGGCAAAGCGCTGAAAGACTTCAAATTCGCTGCGCGCATCCAGGGCAGCGGTAGGCTCGTCGAGAATTAGAAGCTGCGCATCGCGGAGATAGGCCCGAGCCAGCGCCACTTTTTGCCACTCTCCACCGGAGAGGTCGACACCACCATCAAATCTCCGACCCAGCATTTGCTCGTAATGGCGCGGCAGTTTGGCAATTACTTCGTCTGCCATGCTTTTCTCGGCGGCGCTACGGAGCAATGACAGATTGTCGATCTCTTCAATGCGGCCCACGGCAATGTTCTCCTGGGCCGTCATCTCATAACGCATGAAGTCTTGGAAGATGACGCCAATTTCGCGGTAGAGATCCTCGAGGCTATATTCCCGCAAATCGATGCCATCGAGTAGGATCTCTCCGGCCGTGGGGTCGTACAGCCTGGTGATGAGTTTTACTATCGTGGTTTTGCCCTGACCGTTCTCGCCGATCAGCGCAACACGCTCACCGGGATGAAAGCGGAAATTCAATCCATCGAGGATGAGGCGAGAACTTCCCGGATAGGAAAACGAGACCTTGCGAAATTCGAATCCGCGAACCATCGGCCGCGGCGCGGGCAAAGCGTTGGGCTTGGAGCGGATCGTGGGCTGCATTTCAAAAAACGCGAGCAGGTCAGTGAGGAACAAAGCCTGATCCGCGATCCCGGACAGTGTCGAGAAAACCTGCTGAATATTGCTACTGGCCTGAAGAATGGCGTTCGTTAGAAAATAAAACGCACCGATGCTCAGCTTTCCCACCATGGTCCGCCAGATCACATAGGCATACGCCGAGTAGTATCCGGCGGTGCTGACGAACGACAAAGCCGAGCCAACCCCGAGTCTGCGTCGGGCGAGCGCAACATCTTGCTCGTAAATGATGTCAGAGAGTTTCGCAAACCGTTGGCTGAAAAAGTCGCCAAGATTGAAAAGTTTGAGTTCCTTGGCGGCTTCCTTCGTGCCTCCGGCCTGGCGAAGATAATCGAGCTGGCGCCTGATAGGTGTCTGTTGGAAATTCTTGGCGTATCCCAGAAACGCAAAGTGGGTTTCGCCGAGAAATGCCGGCAGCACAGCCAAAGTCAGCAATAGCATGAGCCAGGGCGAATAGAGCATCACCGCCAAGGACCAGGCCACGGCGGTAATCAATTGCAGTTCCAGCCGCCCAATCGCCTGAATCATGACCAGCCGGTCTGTGGCCTGCACCCGCGCGCGTTCCAGCCGATCGTAAAAAGCTGGATCTTCGTAAGCCGTCAGATCCAGTTCGGAGGCATGCTTCATCACCTGAATGCTCACATGCCGGGTGTATTTATTCGCCAGCAGGGAGTCCGAGTAGTCGATCATGCGGGTTACGATGCTGCTCACTACCGCGAGACCAAACTCGGCAAGCACCAGCCACCAAAGGCGCGACGGGATGGGCCCGTGCGTGGACATGAGGCGGACCAAAATGTCGATGATTAGTTTGGGGATCCAGGTCAGTGCAACCGGCAACAGCGCGGCAATCACGCGGGCGACAACCCCGAAGGTGACCACCCCTGGGCCCGATCGCCAGACGATTTTCAGGACCGGAGGCACGTTCCGGAGGGCGGAGAGCCGCTCCTGCCATCCGCTCCAGAAGTCCTGTTTGCCAATCATGGTTTAGTCCTAAAGAGGCGCATTTTGCTCTGAGCTAAGGAAATCCTAGAGCGGTGCGCCCCTGCGCCGGACCAGTGGCGTCGGACATCCTCTAAGTTTAAAGCAAAAGGTCCAAAATCTCACGTTAAACTTCTCAGGTCCGGTTCGCTTGAACAGAAATTGCCGGCTCCCGGAAGCTGCCGCGCAACCGACAAAACAGACCGCCCTATCCTGTTCTGCGAGACTCTTCTGGGAGCGAGCAAGCGTTGGATGTAAGAAATACCATCTAGGTTGCGGAGGCAGCGCTCCAGCGCAGCGCGACACCGCTCAGAATTTCGCTGGGTAATAGGTGAGCAGACCAGCGCGCTGCATTCCGCGCTGGGCTTCAGAGGTCTTCATGAAGGTGTCCCATACGAAGCCGGTACGAAGATTCTCTGCCATGAGCATGGTAATTCCCGTATCTATGCCGATTACGTCGTGGTCGTACCAGTTTTTGAGGGGGTTAAAGGCGTTTACGAATCCGTACTTGCTCCAGGCCGAGCTGTAACGGTTACGGATAGTTTTGAGGACACGCAGGGCAGCTGGGGGCGCAAAGGTCAAAGACCCGCCGGCAGCGCTAGGCACAACCGTGCCATCGATGGGTCCGACGGCTGGCGGACCACCCCAGATGACGTAGCCCTTATCTGAGTCGGAGGCCGTAATTCCCCACAGGTCATCGCTATAGTCCGGGAACTGCTTACCCAACTCCACGCAGAAGCGGCGGTGAACATCAGTGGCAATCACGGAATTCTGGAAGTAGTCGGCATATTTGTCGCGTCTACCGCGGAAATCGAACCACGCCTGGGAATATTGATGAACGAACAAAGGGGCGAACGAGCCAATGAAGCGCATGCCGTCGTATTCGAACGTAAGGCGTTTCCAGGCGCTCCAGGTTTCCTGCTTGAGGGGATGAGCGGACGATCCCAGGCCAAGCAGATACATCATCATCAACTCGCTGTAATAATCCCACCGTGAGGGCAGAAAACCGATTTCCGGGGTCCATCCATGCGGCAGCAGCGAAGTATCTTCCGACAACCAGGTCCAGTCGACGCGGTTGAAAATCAAATCGGCGAGTTGCGAAACGTCGGGATGGCGGAAGTGCTGGCGACAACTAAGCACTCCGCACAACAAAATGGCTGTATCCACGGAAGAAATTTCCGAATCCCAAACCCGTTCGCCGGTGTTGATATTGGCGAAGTGGTAGAAGAATCCACGGTGCTGAGGCAGCTTTTTCCACAGGAATCGAAAGGCGGCGAAAACGCGTTCCAGCGCAGCTTCACTGGAGATGAAGCCACGCTGGTGACCGATGCAGAGTGCGGTGAGGCCGAACCCGGTTGCCGCGATGCTGGCCACGATTCCCTGGTCATTCACGTGCAGGTTGCAACGATCTTTCACCATGCCGGTTTTCGGGCTGGCCTGCTCCCAGAAGTAGAGGAAGTTAGCACTCTCCAGATCATTCAGAAACTGGTCGTCTTCGGGTGAAAGTGAGGCCAGGCTAGGAGCCGAGCCGGGTGGCCCCTGAGGCTTCTCCGTTTTATTTTGTCCCTGAACGGTGCGGCCCGATAGCAATGAAGCGAGAGGCACGCAGAGGCTGGCGCCCATGAGTTGCCGGATGAGTTGTCGCCTCGAAAGCTGCCTGGTTCTAGATTCTGTCATCCGTTTTCGCTATACCTTAAATAGTAAATGAATCTCCGGTGCAGAAAAGCGACTAGCCAGAATCAAGAAAACCAAGGGGAATGAATTTTCAGGCCGCGATCGATGACCGGTGAAAACTTAACCTGCCCTGTGTCATCATTGAGATGTCAGAAAACATGACCAGAACACATCAGGTCCAGATAGGGGTCGCATCGTTCGTGGCCCTGGTGCTGGCAGGCGCCGCGCTTCTTCTTTTCGGTTGGCGCACTCGAAAGCCGGTTGTTCTACAAGGCGCAGTCACGGTGCAGGACGCGGACACTCGAAAGGAGCGGCCCATCGCCGATGTGGAGGTTTCTGCTGACGGCGGTCTCGCCATACACCCGGTAAGCTCGGATTCGTCGGGCTTCTTCAAGATTGAACTGCTCCGAAGCGTGAAAAGAGGGCAGGCGGTCACGCTAGAGTTTCGCCATCCCGAATACAAGCCTTTGGACGTTCACGAATTTGTGGGTGACAAGCTTTATGTCGCACACATGGTCCCTGTTTCCAGCAGGACGAAGATGCCGTCAAACCAACCGCTCATCAGAGTGGGGAATGTTCGCGTCCGATATTCGATCAAGGCCCTGACGGAAATCAATGTCGGCAGCGCAGTGCAGACTTTCGAAGTCGAGAATAAAGGCAACGTAGCTTGTAAAGGACAGCATCCGTGCTCGCCTGATGGCAAGTGGAAGGCCGCGCTAGGATCCGCCTCTCTCGACGCAGGCCCCGGCAATGAGTTGCGGGATGCCAGAGCTTCGTGCATTGCCGGACCGTGTCCGTTCACCGAAATCGAGTCCGATCATCTCCCTCAAGGCGAGCAACTGATCAGTGTGACGGCCCGCAACTGGTCCGATACCGCAACATTTCTGTTGGAGGCGGAAGTATTCCACCCGATGGTGAGTGACATCATCCACGAGTCTTACCCCGTCATCTTTGGAGAAGGGTTGAACTTCACCTTGCCTTCCGCCGCCGAGGGCGTAAACATTCAAGCCGAAATCGACGGCCAAACCGTTATTTTCCCCCTGGGGCCATCCCTGTTTCTCAGTTGGGCAAGTTGCAACGCCCGAGTCAATCCTGACCAAACCAGGGTCTACCGCTGCGCGCTCAAGCCGGGATACCGGTTTCAATAGGCTTGCGATTAAAATGGGTCGGAGCTTGGCGAATAAGTACTTCCCTGTATTGTCGCTGCGCTCGGCACCGGTTAGATATATCGGTGCTAGTTTGGGACACTTCGGTCTCCTTGCGCATGCGCGAGAAAAGCGGACGATCCCGCCAGTCCAGACCAGCCTAGAACGTTGACCCGAAACTTCTTCTCGCCATCATGTCATCGACTGACTCTCACCTAAAAAAAAGGCGCCTGGGTGCGACCCCGGTTTCGAAGGGGACGTGGGAGTTTGTATTATGGGCTCCGCGCTCGCGTCGGACGAGCCTTCACCTTCTGGGCACGAACCAACGCATTCTTGCGATGGAACCGGAGGAGCGCGGATATCACCACCTCACCGTCGATGGTCTGGAGCCCGGAGCCCCGTATTTGTACCAGCTGGAGGATTCGCGCGAACTGCCTGATCCCGCATCGCGATGTCAACCCCAGGGTGTGCACGGCCCGTCGCATCTCGTAGACGTGAACCGGTTTCAGTGGACAGATCCGACGTGGAAGGGGATATCTCTAGAGTCCAGCGTTTTCTACGAACTTCACGTGGGGACGTATACGCCGGAAGGATGGTTCGAGGCCCTGATCCCACGTCTCGAGGAACTGGCAAGTTTGGGAATTACCACCCTGGAGTTGATGCCCATCGCTCAGTTCCCCGGCTCTCGCAACTGGGGATACGACGGCGTGTTTCCCTTCGCACCACAGAACACGTATGGCGGCCCCGAAGGCCTGCAAAGGCTGGTCAACGCTGCTCATTCCCAAGGTTTAGCGGTTGCTCTCGACGTGGTCTACAACCATCTCGGGCCGGAAGGCAACTACCTGAGTGCGTACGCCCCTTATTTCACCGACCGGTATCGAACTCCCTGGGGACAAGCCATCAATTTTGACGACGCGGGCAGCGACGAAGTACGCAGATTTTTTATCGAGAACGCGCTCTATTGGCTGGAGACATTTCATTTCGACGCTTTGCGGCTGGACGCGATTCATGGCATTTTCGATTTCAGCGCCAATCCGTTCCTGGCGGAGCTGCAATCGGCTGCGGGAAGGTTATCGCAGCGCCTTGGTCGGCATATTCACCTGATCGCGGAGAGCGATTTGAATGATTCACGTGTTTTGCTGCCTCGGGAACGGGGTGGGTACGGGTTGGATTCTCAGTGGAGTGATGACTTTCATCATTCTGTGCACGCGCTGCTGACCGGTGAGAAGCGAGGATATTATTCGGATTTCGGGCGGATTTCTCATTTGGCATCGACTCTGATGGACGGTTGGTGCTACAGCGGACAGTACTCGCAATTTCGGCAAAGGCGACATGGGAACTCCGCCCGGGGAATTTCATCTTGCCACTTCGTGGTTTCGAACCAGAATCATGATCAAGTGGGAAATCGCGCCGCGGGAGACAGGCTGAGCACCCTCGTGAACTTTGAAGCGCTTAAGCTTGCGGCTGGAATCAGCTTGCTCTCGCCCTTCGTACCCCTGCTTTTCATGGGCGAAGAGTATGGCGAGACGGCGCCCTTTCAATACTTCACCAGTCATGGCGACGCCAAGTTGGTCGAGGCTGTGCGCCGCGGCAGGCGTGAAGAATTTGCGACTTTTGAATGGAAACAAGAGGTTCCGGACCCGCAGGACGAGAACACGTTCCTTCGATCGAGATTGCATCATTCGCTGAGAACGCAAGAACCTCACAGCACTCTGCTGCGCTTTTATCGGGAGCTTATTCGCTTCCGGACTGAAAAAGATTTGGGTAAGCCATCGAATTGGGAGGTCGGCGAGCTAGGAGATTCCGCGCTCCTTCTGAAACGAGCAACTGCTGCCGGCCTAATCGCCATGGTCTTCAATTTTGCAGGTTTTCCCCTGGTGCTGGAACTGACTCAGCTCGAAGGATCGTGGAACACGAGAATCCATTCCGCGGATTCGGATTGGAATGGGCCGGATAAAGCCTTGGCTCGCGAGGTGCGATTCTCGAAACCATTTGCATTGCGACTGCATCCACATTCTTTCGTAGTTTTTGAATCGTTGCCATCAGGATCGGAGCCGGCATGAGGTACATTTGCGTTCACGGCCACTTCTACCAGCCTCCCCGAGAGAATCCTTATCTCGAAGCGCTTGAATTGCAGGATTCGGCGTATCCCTATCACGACTGGAATGAGCGCATCACGGCCGAATGCTACGCTCCCAACGCGACCTCACGAATCATGGATGCAGAAGGCCGCATTCTGAGTCTGGTCAACAATTACAGCCAGATCAGTTTCAATTTCGGTCCTACGCTTCTGTCGTGGCTGGAGATAAACGCTCCGAGAGTTTACGAAGCCATCCGCGAAGCGGACAAAATGAGCCAGGAGAAGTTCTCCGGGCACGGGTCGGCCTTGGCGCAGGGATACAATCACATGATTCTTCCCCTGGCGACCCGCCGCGACAAGGTCACTCAAGTGAAATGGGGGATCCGCGACTTTGAGCACCGATTCGGCAGGCGGCCTGAGGGGATGTGGCTGCCCGAAACGGCAGTGGACACCGAAACGTTGGAAGTGCTCGCAGAGAATGGAATTAAGTTCACCATCCTGGCGCCTCGCCAAGCCCACCGTGTGCGCCCCAAAGAGAGTTCCGACTGGGAGGACGTGAGCGGTGGCCGGATTGATCCCAGCCGGGCTTACCTTGCTGAACTGCCCTCGGGAAGAACAATCCATCTTTTTTTCTACGATGGCCCGATTTCGCAGGCAATCGCCTTCGAAGGTTTACTGAATGACGGGAAGCGCTTCGCTGAGCGCCTGGTGAGTGGCTTCAGCGACACCCGGGAAGGTCCTCAGCTTGTGCACGTAGCTACTGACGGCGAGAGCTATGGGCATCATCACCACTACGGAGAGATGGCGCTGAGCTATGCCCTGCATCAGATTGAGGCCGACAAACTCGCCAAGCTGACTAATTATGCCGAGTTTTTGCAGAATAACCCGCCCGAGCACATCGTCGAAATCGTAGAGAATAGTTCGTGGAGCTGCGCGCACGGGATCGAGCGCTGGCGCGCCAACTGTGGCTGCAATTCTGGTGGGCATGCTCGGAACCAGGAATGGCGTGGTCCTCTGCGAGCAGCCCTCGACTGGTTGCGCGACAGGCTGGCGCCCCCGTTCGAGGATCAGCTGGGCAAGCTGTTCAAGGACTCATGGAAAGCGAGGGATGAATATATCAACGTCATCCTCGATCGCTCCGAGGATTCAAGGTCCGCCTTCTTCGCAGAGCATGCCATTCGATCCCTGAGTCCCGAACAGCAGGTCACCGCTCTGAAGCTTCTTGAGATCCAGCGGCATGCTTTGCTCATGTACACGAGCTGTGGGTGGTTTTTTGATGAACTCTCCGGTCTGGAAACCGTGCAGGTGATTCACTACGCCGGACGCGCCTTGCAACTCGCCGAGGAATGTTGTGACCAAGTCCTCGAGTCCGAATTCTTGCAAAACCTCGCGCTGGCGAAGAGCAATATTCCGCAGTATGGAAATGGTGCGCAGATCTTCGAGAAGTGGGTAAAACCCGCGTACGTGGACAACGAGCGGGTGGCAGCGCATTACGCTATCAGTTCGCTGTTTGAAAACTACGGCGATAAGACTCGCATTTACTGCTATGAAGTAGAGCGTGACAAGTATTCAGTCGAGGCAGAAGGCAAAATGCGTCTCGCGACCGGTTCGGCCCGATTCCGCTCTACGATCACCCAGGAAACCGCGGCCTTGGATTTTGCCGTTCTGCACCTCGGGGATCACAACATGACCGTCGGGGTCCGGCCCTCTGACTCTGCCGGCAACGAAGACCTCCACCAAAAACTGGTCGAGGCCTTCTCCCAGGCGGATACAGCGGACGTGATCGTCATGCTGGATCAAGGCTTCACAAAGAAAACGTTTTCGCTGCGCCAACTCTTCCGCGACGAACAAAGAAGAATCATTAACATTATTTTGAACGACTCCCTGGCTTCGACCGGGGCGGTCTACCGCACCATTTTCGAAAATCAGGCTCCTCTCATCCGCTTCCTCAGTGGATTGGCGATCCCGGTACCCCATGCCCTTAAATCAGCCGCGGAAGTTGCACTGAACAGCCAGCTACAACAATCGTTCGAGCGGCCCGACCTTGATCCGGATAATATTCAAGGATTGCTCAAGGAAACTACCGCCACCAACATCGCTCTGGACGGAACCACCCTCGAATATGTGATCCGCAAGCGCATCGAGAAAGAAGCGACCGGCTTCGCCGCCAATCCTGACGATCTGGTGGCGGCGGAAAGACTGAGAAAATTGCTGGACCTCATCCCCTCACTTCCGTTTCCCGTAACCTTGTGGGAAGCCCAGAACATCTGCTATCCCCCGCTGGTGAAGGCGTTCGGGCAAAACGGCCGGGGTGCAGCGAAGACCGACCCCATTGTCCAGCAGCGCTTCGACGAACTGACTCATCTGGCTGCTCAACTGCAAATTCGCGCGCTTCAGCCCTGACATGTCTCCCGCACGCATTCCTATCGCAACCTATCGTCTGCAGTTCAACAAGGACTTCCGGTTTGCAGATGCGTGCACGATTCTTGATTACCTGACCGAACTGGGTATCTCGGATATTTACGTTTCTCCGATCCTGGGCAGCCGCAAAGGAAGCGAGCATGGATACGACGTGACCGATCCTACACGCATCAATCCCGAGTTGGGTTCGGAAGAGGAGTGGCAAAAATTCCAAGACGAATTGCAAAAGCGGGGCATGGGATTGGTGCTCGACATCGTGCCCAATCATATGGCGGCAAGCCTGGAGAATCCCTGGTGGATGGATGTTCTCGAGAACGGCCCGCAATCGGCGTTTGCCGGCTACTTCGACATTGAATGGCACCCCGGGTCCCAGGGTCTCGATGGGAAAATACTTCTTCCTGTCCTGGGGCGGCCATTCGGTGAGGTGCTGGATTCCGGCGAAGTCAAACTGGTATTCCAGGACGGCAAGTTCTTCTTCCAGTATTTCGAATCTTACTTTCCGCTGGCTCCCCGCTCTTATCACGAAATTCTCCATCACCGCGTTGATCGGCTGAAGGAGACTCTGGGTGGAGATTCCCCAACCTATCACGAGTATTCCGGCATTCTCGCTTCCCTCTCACAGATCGCAAATCTCGACCGTCGCTCGGGCGAAAGCGCTGCCGACCGGCGCCTGCGATTTGAAGCCGCACGAAACCGTTTATGGGATTTGGTCAAGAGCAGCAAAGAAATTTCTGATTTTGTCAACAACCTGCGCGAACTCAACGGCATTCCCAACGATCCTGCCAGCCTTAGCAGCTTGCAGCGCTTGCTCGCGGAACAAAACTACAAACTCGCGTACTGGCAGAATCTTAACGAAAGCATCAATTACCGCAGATTTTTCACCATTGCAGATCTGGTGGGAGTCCGCGTCGAAGATCCCGTAGTTTTCGAAGCCACCCATGGCAGTCTTTGCCGGCTGATTTCGAAAGGCCCGTTTACGGGGCTTCGCGTCGACCACATCGACGGACTTCGTGACCCATTTGCTTACTTGATCAGGCTGCAAGAGCGGCTCGCCTCACCCGACGCCCCGGCGAGTTCTCCCACGAGCTATGTGCTGGTGGAAAAAATCCTCTCCCGCCAGGAAAGCCTCCCGCGCGACTGGCCAGTCAGCGGGACCACCGGATATGACTACTTGAATCAGGCCAATGGAGTTTTCGTCTACCCGGAAGGAGCAAAGCAGATAGAACAGATTTATTCCGCCTTTGTCGGTCGCGAGCACAAATTTGCTGACGTGGTTTACCAGAAGAAAAAGCTCGTCATGAGCACTCTGCTGGGCGTGGAGATGCGCACCCTCGGGCAGCGACTGGCGGAGCTTGCCTCCCATGACCGCTATGCGCGGGAACTGCCTAGCGGCCAACTGGTGGAAGCTTTGATCGAAGTCACGGCTTGTCTCCCGGTGTACCGCACTTATATTCGCACCATGGAGGTGCCTGAGCTGGCTGCCAAATACATAGAGCGCGCGCTCGAAGAAGCCCGCCGTAGGGCTCCCCACCTGAATTCTGCTGGTTTTGCTTTCGTGCGCGAAGTCCTGCTTTTGCTGAATCTTCCTCACGTGCTAGCGGATCAGCAGGAGGCGAGATTGGCCTTCGTCATGCGGTGGCAACAGTTGACTGGTCCGATTGTCGCCAAGGGAGTAGAGGACACAGCGCTGTATGTTTACCATCCTCTGCTGTCGCTGAACGAGGTGGGCGGCGATCCACAACCGTCGGAAGCCACCTCGGACGAGGAGTTCTTCTCCTTTCTCCAAAGACGCCGGCAGAATTGGCGGGACAGCCTCAATGCCACCACCACTCACGACACCAAGCGAAGCGAGGACGTTCGTGCTCGTATCAATGTTCTCTCCGAACTACCCGACGAATGGCAAGCGCACCTGGACCTGTGGGCGAAACAGAACTCGAAACACAAAGAAGAGATCGAAGGCCGCGCGGTGCCTGACCGCAATGAAGAATATTTTCTTTATCAGACGCTGCTGGGAATGTGGCCTCTCGACCAGCAGGGTTGCAGCGCATTGCTGGAAAGAGTTCAAGCCTATCTGATCAAAGCGAACCGCGAAGCCATGGTTCACACCCGCTGGACGCGGCCCAACGAACGGCATGAAGATGCTCTCCGGCGATTTGCCGGGACAATTCTGTCCTCGGAGCAGAGCACGGACTTTTTGCAAGATTTCCGCTCTTTCGTAAAGAAGATCGCTTATTTCGGCATGATCAACAGCCTTTCCCAAGTGCTGCTCAAGATTACGTCACCCGGCGTACCGGATTTCTACCAGGGGTCGGAGCTCTGGGATTTGCGGCTGGTGGATCCGGATAACCGTCGGCCAGTAAACTTCGCGCGGCGCATAAACTTGCTGGAGACTCTCCATCGTGCGCATTCCGAAGTCCAGGATTCAGAACGGTTGGCGCGCGATGTAGTCGACCGCTGGCAGGATGGCGGAACGAAACTGTTCTTGCTCGGAAAAGCCATCCGGCACCGGCGAGAACACGAACAGTTGTTTCGCGATGGCGACCTCTTGCCGCTTGAGACGACAGGAGATCGTTCAGGAAACGTCGTCGCATTTATTCGCAAGAACAATGCAGAGTCATCACTGGTAGCAATTCCGCGGTGGCTTTCGCGGGTCTCAAAGATTTCTACCAGTGCTCCAACCGCTCAGAATTGGGAAGACACGAAGCTCGTCCTACCCGATGGCTCCCCGGTGAACTGGAGGAATGTCATCACCGGCGGGATGTTGACGACGGAAAAAACCGGAAACAATACCTGCCTAACACCGGAGAAGTTGTTCCGCGACTTTCCTGTGGCACTTCTGAGTGCAGCAGATTAAGCAGATTAATCGGTCCAGCGGATTAACGACGATGTGGCGGAACGAGAAGTCCGGAACGTCGAATGGTGGGCATTATTATGACTTGAACCTAGCGCCTTTAAGCAAACCGAGGTACTTGCGGGACTCGGGTGGCAACCTAAAAAACCGCAACGGAAGCCAACGGAACAATTACTGGACAGCAATTGGACACCCGCTCAGGGCTACGAACTCGCCTGAGTAGTTACCCTGCTCGCAACCGCCAACTCACCCCGGACCGATGACCCACTCCGGCAAGTCTTGCAAATCCCGCCATCCGTCCGGCTGCCAACAGATCTCATGATATGGGAGGCAGTCGTTGGTCGTTTGTCGTTGGTCGTTGGTCGT
>Ga0137377_10000129_pt1 | contig 37656 bp, 36 predicted proteins | sample SagtaG_22_FD_104815 | JGI IMG/M metagenome (GOLD analysis project Ga0137377, IMG submission 104815) | Vadose zone soil microbial communities from Sagehorn Ranch, Mendocino, California, USA - Sage2_L_40_16 metaG | ecosystem: Environmental > Terrestrial > Soil > Vadose zone | place: USA... | reverse complement strand
GCCGCCATCGAGCAGGTCCCCGACCACCCGGTCGAGGGCGGCGTGAGTCGACCCGATGTCCGCGGTCGCCGGAACCCGCGTGAAGCCCCACCGCCGGGCGGCTTCGTCGAAGACGCGGTACACGCCTTCCTGGAATTCACGGTAGGCATCGAGGCCGTCTGCGTCCAGGCGCGCCTCGGCGATTTCCCGATGACGCTGGAGCGCGTCGGCCGGCGCGACGTCGAGGAAACAGACGAGGTCCGGCGGTGGCGCGAATGCGAGGACCGATTCCAGCCAGACGAGATCGACGCCGCGCGCCGCGGCCCGCGCGATGGGCGTGTACGCGTAGCGATCGACCAGCACCACGAGTCCGGCCCTCAACGAGGGCACGATCACCTGTTCGATCCGCTCCGTCAGATCGGCGGCATAGAGCAGGAAGGTTTCGAACGGATCCGGATCGGCCTGCCGCCGCACGTCGCGAATCCGGGGCGCAGCAAGCCGCGAGGTCACGAACGAAGTGCGGATCACCCCATGCCCAGCGTGGCGCAGCCACTCCTCGAGGAGGCGCGCATGGGTCGAGCGGCCAGACCGATCGACGCCTTCGAGCACGACCAGGTGGCCCGGTTCGCCGTGGGCGCGGGGAGCTGCCACCGGGAAATGCAGTCGATCCGCTCCCCCCGCGGCACTCGTGCTCACGCTACCGCTTCGCCTGGTGCGGACCGCGCGTTGCGTGAGTGCGCAGACGCCAGCAATGGTCGCACCGCGTCCCTTGCCCGCCTTTCCAGGGAGCTCGACGGTTCGCGGGCATCGAGCTCGACGACCGCGACCAGCCATGGCTTCGCTGCAGGCGCCGAGGCCGCCGCAGCCAACTCCCGATAGGCTGCATCCAGGTCGCGCAGAAAGGCGCCAAGCGGGCTACCGATCGCAGCCGCGCGGATCTCGCCGGGCCGGGTGGCGAGGGCCCGCCGAAGGGCGACCGCCGGCTCCTGGCGGTAGAACAGGACCAGGTCGGGAGCGGGACAACCTTCGTACAGGGCACTCGCCCAATCGAGATCCAGACCGCGAGCCCCTTCCCGGGCCACCGCCGTCCAGGCGTAGCGATCGGCGAGCACGACCGTGCCCCGATCCAGCTGAGGCTGGATCTCGCGGCGCGCGAGGCGCCGAGCATCGGCGGCTCCCAGCAGAGCGGCGACGCGAGGCGTCAGCCAGACACGGCCGCGCGGCGACTGTGCCGCCCGTCTGACCGTCCGCGAAGGCTGCCAGGGCACGATTTCGACCCGTCGGCCCTTGCGCTCGATCCAGCGGGCCAGCTGCTCGAGCCCTGCCGATTTGCCGGACGCATCGAGGCCCTCCGCGGCCACGAGGATGCCTCGATTTCGGCGGGAGGACACGAACTCGATCATACGCTCCGGCCAGCGCTTCCCACACGTTCGGCGTCGCCTCCAACGACTCTGGTCGTAGCATGTAAGCCTCATGGCTCGAGACAGGATCAACCTGCATCTGCTGCGTCACGCGCACGCTGGCGACCCCGACGGATGGAACGGCGACGACACCGCCCGGCCGCTTTCGAAGAAAGGCCGCCGCCAGAGCGAACAGCTGGGCGCTCACCTCGTGGCGATCGGCTTCCAGACCGATGCCATCGTGAGCTCTCCCAAGCTCAGAGCTCGTGAAACCGCCGAGATCGTGGCAGCCGCCCTCGGGGTCGACGTCCGGCTCGACGAGCGACTGGCCGGAGGGGTCGGCGTCGAGGATCTCGAGGGGCTCCTGAACGCCGCCGGCAATCCCGATCGCCCGGTTCTGGTCGGGCACGATCCAGACTTCAGCACCCTCCTGGTGGATCTATCCGGTGGCGGCGGGCTCGGCCTGCCAAAGGCCGGGATGGCCTGCCTTCAGCTTGCCCGGCCTGTCGAGTACGGCCAGGCGACGCTGCGCTGGTTGCTCACCCCGGAGGTGATGCCGGGCTCCGACTGACCGAGCACGGCCGGGCTTGCGGTAGCGAGCCGACGGCCATTCTCGGACCACGACTGCACGAGGGTCGTGGGGTACCGACGATCAGTCGCAGTGGGGCGGATGGGTCATGGCGGCCAGTGGGGATCCCGTGGAATCCTCGGTCTCCCCGGCACACGACCCAGAACCCCGCCTGCCAGGCTTGAACTGTCCTCCAGGAAGGATCGTCGATGACGCAGACCCAGACCCTCCGCTCATGAGCGGCCGCGTGTGCCTTCAGTGCGGCACCGTCGCGCGTGCCGCTCACGCGACGTTCTGCGTTCGTTGCGGCCTGCCCTATGGCGAGCCTCCGCGGGCCGACGCGGAGCTCCCGGCCTGCACGATCTGCTATCGAACCGTTGGCGACGACGGTCGTCTGGACAGCCTCGACCATCAGGGACGACGGGTCGACCTCCAGGCCCACCTCCTCGAACATGAACGCCATCCAGTCGGTGACGACGAGTACCTCGAGACACTCCGCGAGGGCGACCGGATCCGTATCGGTCGCTGGACGGCATCCTTCGACATCGTGCGCCGATACCTGGTAACCGGCGCCCTGGAAGCCGGGCGACGGCGGACATTCGAACACAATGCCATCGTCACGGCCATGACCCAGCTCCGGAAGTGGGGGCGGGATGGGTCAATCTTCGGCGATCAGCCCGAGTGGCAGGCTTCGCGCGAGGCGGTGTCGGGACTCATGGAGCGCTATCACCGGCGCTGAGGCGGCCGTTCGCCACGAGCCGCCCAGACCTCCGGAGCGAGCCCGAAGCAGGCTCCATCGCCCGGCCGCCGAACGTGACCGGTCATGTAATCGTGGTACCACGGCTGCCAGGTGTGGCCCGCGCGATCGTGGTGAACGCGATACGTGTCGCCGTGGGGCGGTTCCGTCGGGGGACGGCTGGATGTGAGGATCTCCGCCTCGTGGAGTGGCGGGACGACGTCCTCGCCGAAGCCCAGATCGCGATACGTCGCCTCCACCTGGTGAAGCCATTCGTGGACGAAGCCCTCTTCCGGATGCGGCGCGGTCAGGTACGAGCGCCAGTTGTCCGAGACGATGGAACTGAAGCCCGCTCCGCCGGCCTCGTGGCCGGGCCCGATCGAGCAGCCCCAGCCGCACAGCTCCAGGGTTCCATCGGACGGCCAGACGGCCAGGATGGCATCGACCGATCCTCCTGGGGCATGACGCGCCAGCTCTGGCGAGCAGTCTCTCGGGGACACCCAGGCGCGCCCTCCGCCGCTATCAGATAACGAGGTGAGCGCCCGCGTGGCGACGACCATCTCGAAGGGCTCGAGGCTGGCATTGCCCTCGCTCCAGCCCTTGACCGCCGCCGGCACACGCCTCAGTACATCGAGCGTGACCTGGAGCTCGTCGCGATCGACCGTGCGGCGCACCCTGCGACCCGTGTTTCGAGGCGGCCAGGGCGCGTCGATCGATTCGTAGACCAGCGCGATGGTCCGCCAGGCCTGCGTCGCGGGCAGTCAGCGCCCTCCCGCCGTCACGCCTCGACGAGCTCCGCGCTCTCGCGGATCAGCGGCAGGTGAACAGTGAAGGTGGTTGCCTGCCCGACGACGCTGTCGACTGCAATCTCCCCCCCGTGCTGCTCCACGATGTGGCGCGTGCCGGCCAGCCCGACCCCGGTTCCATTGGTCGAGCCGGCGACGTTGGTCCCGCGGTAGTACGGCTCGAAGACGCGTCCCAGCTCGGCCGGCGGGATGCCCATGCCCTGGTCCTGGACGGTGAGCACCGCCCACTCCTGGCCCTCGCGGTCCTCGCGATCGGCCCGAACGACGATCTCACCGCCGCGAGGGCTGTACTTCACCGAGTTGGACAGGAGGTTGGCCACGATCCGCTCGATGCGCGCCTCGTCCCAGTCGCCGACCAGGCGCGAGAGATTGGATTCGACGCGAATCACGTGCCGCGGGCTCATCTTCTGGTACTCGGCGGCGAGCCGGGTCGCGATCTTGACGAGGTCGGCCGGGCCGAGATCGAGCTCGACGGGCTGGCCCATGCGTAGACGCGTCACGTCGAGCAGCTCGTCGACGAGCCGGACCAGCTGCGTCGTGCTCTCGTCGATCGCCTGCAGGCCCTCCGCGAAGTCGCCGAGCCCGTTCCCGTTTGCGCTTCGCTTCCCGGTGCCGTTGTTTCCTGAGCGCGTGAGCGCCCGCTGGAGAAGGTTGGCGCGACCCATGATGATCGTGGCCGGGGTCTTCAGGTCGTGCGATACGGCCGCAAGGAACTCGTCCTTCTGGCGCTCGAGGTCCTTCAGCGGCGCGATGTCCTGGAAGACCGCCACGCCTCCCGCCGCAACACCGAAGCCGTCGCTGAGTGGCGCCGCGTTCACGAGGATCGGCACGTCTCGTCCGGCGACTTCGTTCGTGACCACGAGCTGATCGCCGAGCACGACTTGACGCTCGAACACGGCCCGAGCCAAGGGCATGTCCTCGGCCCGGCAGAGCGAGCCGTCGAGTCTCCGAACGCTCGGCGCGGAGCCGTTCGTCGGGATGACCGTTTCCGGCACGCTGCCCATGATCTGTTCGGCCGCCGCGTTGCTCAGATAGACGCGGCCGGATGCATCCGCGATCAGGATCCCCTCCGGCATCACGTCGACTACCTGCCGCAGCCGGGCGAGGCCGGCTTCCGCCTCGGCACGGGCGGCCTGGGCGCGCAGCAACTCTTCGCTCCGGATGCTGGCTGCGATCGTCGCCAGGACCACGCCGACGCTCTCCGTCAGTTGCTCCAGGAAGGCCAGGTGGATCTCGCTCAACTCGCCGAAGGACGCGAGCTCGATCACAGCCCTGGTCTCGTCCTCGAACACGACGGGCAGGACCGCCAGCGAGTGGGGCGCTGCCCGGCCCAGGCCGGAGCTGATCGCGATGTACTCGGGCGGCACCTGGTTGAGGATGATCCGGCGGCGGTCCTGGGCGCATTGACCGACGAGCCCTTCGCCCATCCGGAAGCGCCGTGCCGGTTCGCCGTTGGGTTCAGCGGCATAGCTCGCCAGCAACTTCAACGACGCCTGGTCCCGGCCCGGCTCGACGAGGTAGAAAGCTCCCCGCTGGATGCCGACGAGCGGGGCAAGCTCGGACAGGATCAGGCGCCCGACCGTGCGCAGGTCGCGCTGGCCCTGGAGCATGGAGTTGAAGCGCGCCAGATTCGTCTTGAGCCAGTACTGCTCGACGTTCTTGAGGGTCGTCTCGCGCAGGTTGCGGATCATCTCGTTGATGTTGTCGCGCAGAAGCTCCACCTCGCCGCGCGCATCCACCTCGATGGTGCCCGACAGGTCGCCTCGAGCGACGGCCGTCGCAACCTGGCCGATCGCGCGGACCTGCGCCGTGAGGTTGTCGGCAAGCTGATTGACGTTGTCGGTCAGGTCCCGCCACGTTCCAGCGGCACCCGGGACGCTGGCCTGACCTCCCAACTTTCCTTCGATACCCACTTCGCGCGCGACGGTGGTCACCTGCGCCGAGAACGTGGCGAGGGTGTCGGTCATGCTGTTGATGGTCTTGGCCAGGGCTGCGATCTCGCCGTCGGCCTGGACGTTCAGCTTCCGGGTCAGGTCGCCGTCGGCAACGGCCGTCACCACCTCGGCGATGTTGCGCACCTGGGCGGTCAGGTTGCCGGCCATCGAGTTGACCGAATCGGTCAGGTCCTTCCACGTGCCGGCCACGCCGCGCACGTCGGCCTGGCCGCCGAGCTTGCCCTCGGTGCCCACCTCGCGAGCCACGCGGGTGACCTCGCTGGCGAACGCGTTGAGCTGATCGACCATGGTATTGACGGCGCGCCGCGAGCGGCGGAACTCGCCTTTGAGCGGCCTGCCTTCGAATTCGAGTGCCATCCGCTGGGTGAGATCGCCACGCGCGACCGCGTCGAGGACGCGGCTCATTTCGACCGAGGGCTCGGTCAGGTCGGTGATCAGCTCGTTGACCGAATCGATCGTCCGTGCCCACGCTCCGCGCGCCGTGGGGACCGAGGCGCGCTGGCCGAACCGCCCCTCCCGACCGACCACCCGACTGATCTGGCGAAGCTCGATCGACGTGCTCTCGTTGAGGTCGACGATCTCGTTGAACGCCTCCGCAATTTCGCCGGCGACTCCGGGCTTGCCGGTGGGCAGGCGCACGCTGAAGTCCCCTCGACGCACGGCGCGGAGCGCCTGCAGGAGGGCTTGTTCGTCGAGCGCCTCAGGAGCTTCGGACGGGCCTGAGGTCACGAGGCATGCCTCCGGATGAAGGGCACGACTGGGGCCCTTCGACAGGGTGACTGTATCCGCGCGCAGCCCGAAAGCCGAAGAGGCAATAGTTGCAAACCCATTCACGCTTCACCGACCGTGCATGGCAAATTCGTCAACGCTGGTGCGTCCACGCCACACGGCCGCCGTCAAGCTGCCGGGCCGGCGCGGCGTGGCGCGTGGCGTATCGTCTGGTCGCCGACACGCATGGCATCCGGAGGAATCGATGGGCGCATCGTCAGCCGTCCAGTGGGGAATCCTCGGTACGGGCTCGATCAACGAGCGATTCCTGCGCCACGTCCGAGAGGCGCCCGATGCCGAGTTCGTCGCCGTCGGCAGCCGGACGCCGGAGCGGGCGGCTGAGTTCGCTTCTCGCTACGGCATCCCGCGTTCGTTCGGCTCGTACGAGGAGATGCTGGCCGATCCGGCGATCGAGGCTGTCTACATCTGCCTCCCGAATTCGCTCCATCACCACTGGACGATGCAGGCGCTCGCAGCGGGCAAACACGTCCTCTGTGAAAAGCCCTATTCACGGCGAGCATCGGATGTCGTCGAGGCATTCGACGCTGCGGAGGCCTCGGGCCTGCTGCTGATGGAGGGCTTCATGTGGCGCCACACCCCGCAGGCGCGGCGCTTCATGGAGGTTCTGCCCGAGATCGGCCCGATCAGGGCGATCCACGCGAGCTTCAGCTTCCGCCTGGAGGACCCGGCCGACGTCCGCATGCAGGCCGATCTCGACGGCGGCAGCCTGATGGACGTTGGCTGCTACTGCATCAGCGGCTCGCGCATGGTCGCGGGTTCCGATCCGGAGCGCGTCTACGGCGAGCAGGTGACACCCACGGGCGGCGTCGATGTCCGGTTCACGGGCGTGTTGGGGTTCGGCGACGGACTGACCTCGACCATCGTCTCGGGCTTCCAGTCCGATCATGCCTCACTGGAGGCGATCGGCAGGGATGGAGCGCTGCTCCTGCGAGAGCCGTGGACCGCACGTCCCCCGGCGATGTGGCTCGGCGATCTGAAGATCCCGATCGAGCCCGAAGATCCGTACAGACTCGAAGTGGAGAACTTCAGCGCGGCAATTCGCGGTCACGGGCGGCCGCTACTCGGGCGAGCCGACGCGCTCGGCCAGGCACAGACGATCGAGGCCCTCTATCGGTCTGCTGCAACTGGTGCCCCGGTGATGCTCGACAGCCCGCTCGGTGTCCGCGCCTAGGCCGTTTGCTCGACGTCCGGGAAGGGCACGCCGCGGCGCTCCCCCAGCTCCACGAGCGACCCATGGTGGCGCGCGTCGATGGCAATTCCCCGCTCGTCGGAGCGGGCTTCGGCCGCAGCCTCGGGCTCGCCCGGCACCAGGACGCGGCCCGGCGCATCGGGCACGGTCTGGGCGGACGTGAGCTGGTCGAGGTAACCCTCCAGGCGGCTCTCGAATGCTCCAGCCTCGTCGAGCGCGGCCGGATCGATCACCATGAATGCCTGGCCCAGGTCGGACGGTGCCTCGGTGGAGAAGAGGCCGATGATGTTGGGCCCGAACGTCGCCCCCGCCAGCACGCCGGTCAGGATGTCGACGCCGAGCCCGAGGCCGTAGCCCTTGTAGCCAGCCGTCTCCTCGAGGCCACCGAGTGGCAGGAGCGCGCCGGCCAGCGCGTCGTCGGGGGTGGTGGCCGGCCGCCCATCTGGCCCGATAGCCCAGCCCACGGGCAATGTCTCGCCTCGGCGCCCGGCGACCTCGATACGGCCCCGCGGGATAGTCGAGGTCGCCATGTCCAGGCAGAAGGCCCCCCATCGGCCGGCAGGCGCCGCCAGGGCAATCGGATTGGTACCGATCAACGGCCGCAGCGCCCTGGTCGGGGCCACCAGCGGTGAGCTGTTCGTGAACGACAGCCCGATCATGCCCGCGGCCGCGGCTCGCAGGGCATACCAGCCCGCGATGCCGTAATGGTTCGAATTGCGCACGACGGCGACCGCGCTGCCTGCCGACGCCGCACGATCGACCGCCCAGTCGACGGCAACACGGCACGCATGATGGCCCCACCCGTTGCGGGCATCGAAGCGCGCCAGGGCTGCGCGCTCCCGCTCGAGAGTCGGCCGTGCGGCAGGCTCCATGACGCCGGCCTCGACGAGCGCGACGTAATTAGGCAGCCGCGCGGTGCCGTGGGACGCGATGCCGCGGCGGTCCGCCGCGAGCAGGATCTCCGCGACGTCGCTCGCGATGTCACCGGGGGTGCCCAGGGTCCCGAGGAGAGCCACCGTCCAGGCCCTGAGGAGCGGAACTCGGACGGTGGCGCCCTCGGCGGGATCAGCGTAGACAGGCAACGTCGGGGTCAGGAGCCCGCGACGACCGCCTCGAGCCCGTGCGACTCGGGATCGAGAAGGCCTCGCGTCAGGCGATCGCGGAAGACAGTTGCCGTTCGGCGGACTGCTTCGTCGAGAGGGGTGACCGGCACGTCGCCAACGACCTCCAGGCCGCTGTCGTCGATCGAGTCGGGGAACGGCAGGGGTTCCGGATCGTAGGTAATGAGTCCGCGAGCACCCGGGACGGCGGCCTCGATCGCCGCGACGAGCTCGTCCATTCCGACCAGCGAGCCTCCGAGGTTGAAGACCCGGGCGCCGGTCAGCGAGCTGCGGCTCGCCGCGATCAGTGTCCGGGCGACGTCCTCCGCGTACTGCAGCACCGTCCGGCCGCCGAACGCTATCCGGTACGGACGGCCGACTACCGCGGCCAGGATCGCCTTGGTCGGTCCGCTCGTCATCCCCTGGTCGCGACCGGGCCCGTAGACCGTCATCGGCCGAAGGCCGACGCTCGACAGGCCATCGTCGAGCCAGTACACCCGGGCATTGCCCTCGTTGGCCAGCTTGTAGACGCCATAGTGCGTGCGCGGATGGGCGGTGGCGTCAACGTGGAGCACACCGTCGCGACCGTCCGCGTCGGCCACGTCGAACATGCCCATCGAGCTGGTGTAAACGACCCGGGCGATGCGCTCCGCGCGGGTCTTCGCCGCCTCGAAGATGTTCACGGTGCCGACCACGTTGACCATCGCGCCCAGCGGCGGGTTCGCTCGTGCGAATGGCACCTGCAGGGCGGCCAGGTGAACCAGATTCGTGATCTCGTGCTCGTCGAGCGCACGCGAGATCGAGTCGAGATCTGTAACGTCGCCCTTAACGAACACGACCTTGGCCAGGTCATCGTCGGACATAATCAGGCGGAGCCGCTTCAGGTCGCCGGCCAGGTCGTAGGCCACGACGGGGACACCCTGAGCCACGAGGGTACGAACCGTCCACGCTCCGATACAGCCGAGCGCGCCGGTCACGAGGAAGCGCTCGCGTGCGGCGGTCACGGCGCGACCTCCACGCGGCAGCGGTTGAGGAGCTGCCCGATCCTCTCGATATCAACGACGACTTCGTCCCCGTCGGCGAGCCAGACCGGAGGGACGCGGAATGCACCGACACCGCCCGGCGTGCCGGTCGCAATGACGTCGCCCGGTTCGAGGGTGAACGCCTGTGAGCAGTGGCTCACGATCTCGGCGACACCGAAGTACAGGTCGGACGTCCGCGCCGATTGGCGCTCTTCGCCGTTGACCAGGCACCGAATGCGGACATCCGGCGCGTCGCCCAGTTCGTCGATGGTCACGATGCACGGCCCCATCGGGCAGAAGGTGTCGAGGGACTTGCCCCGCGTCCACTGCCCGTCGCCGAACTGCAGGTCCCTCGCGCTGACGTCGTTCAGGCACGTGTAGCCAAGGATTGCGCCGGCTGCCTGATCGCGCGACAGCCGTCGCGCCCGCCGTCCGATCACAACGGCGAGCTCGGCCTCGTAGTCGACGTTGACCGTGAGTTTGGGATCCCAGCGGATGTCCTCGCCCGGACCAGCGACCGATGAGGGGAACTTCGCGAAGATCAGCGGCGCCGGGGGCGGCTCGACGTTCTCCTCCGCGGCGTGCTCCCGATAGTTCCGGCCGATGGCCACGACCTTGCCGGGATGGGGCACCGGCGCCAGGAGCTGCAGCTCCGCAAGAGGCCTGCCGTCGCGGGCAATCCGACCATCATCTGCCGCGCTCAGAAGGGCGGAGAGCAGGCTGTCGCCGCCAGCGAATAACTCGGCTATCGTCCGTGGACCGCCGTCCAGGAGCTCGCTCGCGGGGAGTGCGTGGTCGCCGGCAACCACAGCCAGCCGCTCGCCTTCGCGGCTGTCCCGGTACGAGCAGAGTCGCATTCGCCTCCTCGACAGTCGGTCCCGAGGTGTTCAGCCGGCTGGCTGATGAACGACGTGTTGAACGGTACGCTACCCTGCGCGCACGCGTCAATCGGGTGAGGAGGTCTGGGTGAGGCGATTCGGCCATCTCGGGCGAGTCCTGCGCGTCGACCTGTCCACGGGCCGGATCGAGGTCGAGGCGCTTGACGATGAGTCCTGGCGGCTCTACGCCGGAGGCTCGCTCCTTGGGAGTCGCTTGCTCTTGACCGAAACCCGGCCGGGTCTCGACGCATTCGATCCCGATGCGCTCCTGATCTTCACGTCCAGCGTCGTCGCCGGCCACCGCGCGGCGGCCTTGCCGCGATTCTCGATCGTCGCCAAGTCGCCCCTGACCGGCGGCATCGGCGAAGCTCGTGCGGAGGGGCCGTTCGGGGTGGCGCTCAAGGGATCCGGCTTCAACGCGCTCATGGTCCGCGGACGATCCGACACGCCGGTCGCGCTCCTCCTCGCCGGCGGAGGCGCGAGCCTGATCCCGGCCGACGAGCTCTGGGGGCTCGACACGTCGGCCGTCGTCGACGCCCTCAGGAATCAGTTGGGCGAGTGCCACGTGGCGGCCATCGGCCCCGCAGGCGAGTCGCTGGTTCGCTATGCCAACGTGGTCTCGGACCGCTCGTTCGCGGCGCCGCGCATGGGTCTCGGTGCGGTGATGGGCAGCAAGCGGCTCAAGGCCGTCGTGATCGCCGGAGGCGAACTGCCAGCACCCGCGGACGTCGACGCCCTGGACCGGCTGAGCGCCCGCTATGCGAGCCTCGTCGAGGTAAATCCGGTCACCCGCTGGCAGCACCAGGCGCCAGGTTTTGGTGCGTGGATCGGCGCCGCGGGAATTGGAAGCTTCGGCGTCGAGAACTTTCGAACCTCGGCCTTCGCCCACCTGGGGGGCTATCGGGCGGAGGCGTTCATGGCGCACCTTGCGTGGAGCACGGGCGGTTGCCCGGGCTGCCCGACCGACTGCATCAAGGGCTTCGCCCCGACGAGCGATGTCCGAACCGTCGGCATCGTCCGCGACCGCCGAGAGGGCGGGCTACACCAGGAAGCCGTGGCCGCCCTTGGGCCGAACCTGGGTCTGGCGGCCGCTGGCGACGCACTCGCCCTCAACGACCGCTGTCTCCGACTCGGGCTCGATCCCGTCTCGCTCGGGTTCACGCTCAGCTTCGCCATGGAATGCCGGGAGCGTGGCCTGGCCAGCGCGGCTGACTTCGAGGCGATCGAACTCCGTTTCGGCGGCTCAACGCAGGTACTCGACCTGATCGAGCGCATTGCCACGAGATCGGGCGCCGGTGACTGGCTCGCAGATGGCTCCCGGCGTGCGGCTCTGCGCCTGGGGCAGGAAGCCGGCGAGCTTGCCCTTACGGTCAAGGGCCTCGAGGTGACGAGCTTCGATCCGCGGGCACAAGCAGGCCTGGCGCTGGGCTTTGCAACCGCGCCATTCGGGCCCCGGTACGACGTGGCCGAGCACGACGCCGACTACGATGATGTGGCGCCCTCCTGGCCACACGCCCTCGACCTGTCGCGAACGCTCGGCATCCTCGGCCTGATGCCCGCCAACGCCCAGACTCCCGAGAAGGCCCGCAACTACGCGGTCCTGTCCGAGTTCTGGAGCGCCCTCGACGCTCTCGATGTCTGCCCGTTCGCGAGTGCCCCCGTGCGTATCCTCTCGCTCGATGACGTCGCTGCGCTCGTCCGGGCGGCTACCGGCTGGGAGACCAGCTCGCATGAGGTCATGCGCTGGGGTGCACGCCGCCTTCAGTTGATGCGAATCTACAACCTGCGCGAGGGATTGACCGCAGCGGACGATGGCCTGCCCGCGCGATTCTTCGACGAGCCGATCGACGCGGGACCCCTGCTGGGCAGCCGGCTCGATCGCACGGCGTTCGACGCGATGATCGGCACCTACTACGGCCTGATGGGCTGGGATGTGCGAGGCGTGCCGACGGACGCGACGCTGCTGGAGCACCACCTCGACTGGGCGCGGCCACGATTGGAGGAGACGCGATGGTCGTCGAGCCAACCGAACGCGTAGCCCTGGGATCGAGCGGTGTTCGGGTCACCCGTCTGGGATTCGGTACCGCCGAGATCGGCGGGCTGTACCGAGCCGTCTCGGATGCAGATGCAGCCGCTACCCTGGAGCATGCCTGGGCGGCCGGCGTCCGCTATTTCGACAGCGCCCCACTCTATGGCTATGGCAATGCCGAGCGGCGCCTGGGCCTGGCCCTGCGGGACCACCGCGGCGACGATTTCGTCCTCTCGACCAAGGTCGGCCGCCTGCTCGTCCCCATCGACGAGGTGAGTTCGAACGCCGACGTCGACCGCCAGGCCCGCGACGGCCAGGATGACGCCTACTACGCTGGCACCCCGCGTGTGCGGGTCGTCTTCGACTACAGCTCCGACGGCGTGCTCCGATCGGTGGAGGCGAGCCTGCGCCGGCTCGGTCTCGATCGGCTGGACGTCCTCTACATCCACGATCCGGACGACCATTGGCAGGATGCGATCGGGGGCGCGTTGCCGGCTCTGCAGCGTTTGCGCGAGCAAGGCGTCGTGGGGGCGATCGGTGCCGGCATGAATCAGGTTGAGATGCTCGCGCGGTTCGCCCGCGTGGGCGACTTCGATGCGTTTCTCGTTGCGGGGCGCTACACGCTCCTTGACCAGAGTGCCTTGCGGGAACTTCTGCCGCTGTGCCTCGAGAAGGGCGTTTCGATCGTGGTCGGCGGTGTGATGAACAGCGGGATCCTCGCAGACCCGCACCCGGGGGCCCTCTTCAACTACGCCCCCGCCCCGGCCGCCCTGGTCGAGCGCGCCATGCGCGTCCGCACGATCTGCGAGCGGCACGGGGTCCCGGTCCGCGCTGCGGCGATCCAGTTCCCGCTCGCCCATCCGGCGGTCGTCTCACTCGTCACCGGAGTGCGCACGATCGAGCATTTCGACGACTACCCGCGTGCGATGCAAACGCCCATCCCCGACGACCTGTGGGCCGAGTTGCGGGCAGACGGGCTGATCGACCCCGAGGCACCCGTTCCCAGCGCGAGCAGCCCCGCGCCTCGATGACGACGGTCGACAGCCATCATCATTTCTGGGACCCGAGCCGGGCCGACTACCCGTGGATGACCGACGAGCTCGTCGCGATCCGGCGCGTCTTCGGGCCCGATGACCTGAGACCGCTGCTGGCCGCGGCGGGAATCGACGCCTCCATCGTGGTCCAGACGCGATCGAGCATCGAGGAGACCGCCGAGTTCCTGGCGACCGCCGCCGGTGAGCCGTTCGTGGCAGGGGTCGTCGGCTGGGTCGACCTGACCGATCCGGCCGTCCCCGAATCCATCGCCCGGCTGCGAGGGCTTTCCGGAGGCGACAGGCTCGTCGGCGTCCGCCACCAGGTTCACGACGAAGACGACCCCGCGTGGCTGGGACGCCCGGACGTCCGACGCGGCCTGGCTGCCGTTGCAAACGCCGGGCTCGCCTATGACCTCCTCGTGCGGACCCGCGAGCTGCCGGCAGCCCTCGAAGCTGTGCGGGCGCTGCCCGACCTTCGGTTCGTCGTGGACCACATTGCCAAGCCCGAGATCGCGGGCGGCGTGCTCGAGCCGTGGGCCGGCCGGCTCGCGACGCTGGCCCGGCTGCCAAACACGTTCTGCAAGCTGTCCGGGATGGTGACCGAGGCGGTGTGGACCGATTGGAGCGTGGACGATCTGCGCCCGTATGCCGACCTCGTCCTCGAGACGTTCGGCCCGAGCCGGCTGCTGTTCGGGTCGGATTGGCCGGTCTGCTTGCTGGCGGCCGGTTATCAGGATGTCGTGGACGTGACGCACGCCCTGATCGAGGACCTCTCCGTGGATGAGCACGGATCGATCTTCGGTGGAACCGCGACCGAGGTCTACCGGCTGGCGCTCGACTGAGCCGCGCCCGTCGTGCCGGGCGAGGCGGCTGGCGAGACGGGCCAGGGGCCGCCGACGAGCGTGACCGCGTTTTCCAGGACGCCGAGGTCCCCGCCCTCGATTCGGACGAGGTCTCCATCCAGCAGGGTGAACGACGCGTCCGGCACGATCCCTGTCCCGGTCAGGAGGATCGCTCCGCTGGGCAGCTCGAGCGCGCGCCCGAGAAAGGCGACGAGCTCCTCGAGGGGCCGCCTGATTCGTGCCGTCGTGGTCGACTCGTCGACGATCACCACGCCTTCCCGGAGGACGGCGAGGCGGAGGGCGAACGGCGGCGCGGTGCTCGCGGCCGGAACGAGCGCCGGGCCCAGCGCGCAGGAGCCGTCGTACACCTTGGCCTGCGGCAGGTAGAGCGGATTCTCGCCTTCGATCGTCCGGCTCGAGACATCGTTGCCGAGCGTGTAGCCGGCGATCGTGAGATCCGCGGCGACCACCAGCGCGAGCTCGGGCTCGGGCACGTTCCAATCCGAGTCCCTTCGGATGCCGACCCGTTCCGCCGGCCCGCGAACGCGCCAGCCGGGCGCCTTGAAGAAGAGCTCGGGCCGGACGGCATCGTAGACATGGTCGTACACGGACGCCTCGGTCGACTCCTCCATCCGCGCATCGCGCGAGCGTTCGTAGGTGACGCCGGCGGCCCATACCTCCTGATCGTCGATGGGGGCGAGCAGCCGGGCGGCCGCGGGGATTGGACCTTCACCCGGGCCGTCGAGGACCACCTCGGCCAGGCGGCCCGCGCCCCCCTGCAGGATTGCCGCCACCGTCAGGTTGGCGGCCAGAAGCTCCGCGGGACCGCTGCCGACCATCCCTCGGGCAAGACGGATCGACCCGTCCGGGAGCGCCAGGCGGAACAGTCCGGCGCTCAACGTTCGCTCAGGGCCTGCGGCCGTCGCCGTCCCCGCGATGGACGAGCAGCGGGTGCGCGAGCAGACGGGCCAGCCGCTTGAGGTCGGCGGCGAGCGCTTCACGACGCGCGCCGTCTGCGCGGGCTTTGAGAAGCGTCACGCTGACGCCATAGGGCGGATCCGCGGAGCTGCGGCGCGGGATGGACACACCCAGACAGACGATCCCTTCCGCCGTCTCCTCCTCGTCCACGGCATAGCCGCGCCGGCGCACCTCGTCGAGGTCGTCCAGGAGGTCAGCGACACGGCGGTGGGAATTTGGCGTCAGCGTCGGCAGCGCTTCCACTCCGCGCAGGCGCTCTGCGAGATCGTCCGGATCGAGTGACGCGAGGGTAGCCTTCCCAAGGGCCGTGCACGATGCCGGTAGTCGCCGACCGATCTCGGAGGCGAGGCGAATTGGCTGGCGGCCGTCGTGGCGTGCGACGTAGGTGACTTCCAGCCCGTCGAGGAGCGCCATCTGGATCGTCTCTTCGGACGCCACCGGCAGCTGCGCTGCCAGATCGTGGAATTCGTGGACCTGGTCGACCCCGCTCAGATATGCCCCACCCAGCTCGGCCAGCCGGCGGCCAAGACCGAAACCGGCGTCGACCCGGCGCACCAGACCAGCCTCGACGAGCGCCCCGCAGATGTTGGCAACCGAGGACTTGGGGAGGCCGAGGCGGCGGGCGAGATCGCTCAGGGGAGTGGCCGCCGACGGGTGCTCGGCGAGGACGTCGAGGATCGCGGCAGCCCGAGTCACCGCGGGAGCCAGGGAGGCGCCGGCGCGGAGGTCCGAGTCGGCCTCGGACGATTCGTTGACAGTGCTTGACGCGATTCGCATACTGTTCAGCCTACCGGGTATCGTCCAGCATTCTGTACGATCTGTCCAGACCAGAGGGCCACGAACGTCTCATGGCGGCGCGGATCTCTTCGCTCGACGTTCTCGACGTGCGCTTCCCGACCTCGCGCTCGCTCGACGGGTCGGACGCGATGAACCTGGACCCCGACTATTCCGCGGCGTACGTCGTCCTGCGCACCGACGATGGGTCCCGGCTGGAGGGGCACGGGCTGACCTTCACGATCGGGCGCGGCACCGAGGTCGTGGTCGCCGCGATCCACGCGCTCGCCCCCATCGTGGTGGGCCGCCAGACCGATGAGGTCTTCGGTGACATCGGCGCCTTCTGGCGCGACCTGGTCGGCGACAGCCAACTTCGCTGGATCGGCCCCGAGAAGGGCGCCGTGCACCTCGCAACAGCGGCGATCGTGAACGCGACCTGGGATCTGTGGGCCAAACGTGAAGGCAAGCCACTGTGGAAACTGCTCGTCGATATGCCATCGGAGGAGATCGTCCGCGCGATCGACTTCCGCTACCTGACCGACGCCCTGACTCCGAACGACGCGCTCGAGATGCTCGGCCGGCTGGAGGCCACTCGCGCCGCGCGCGAGGAGGAGATCGCCCGTGACGGGTACCCCGCCTACACCACATCGGTCGGCTGGCTCGGCTATTCGGACGAGAAGATCCGGCGCCTGTCCGGCGAGGCCCTCGCTGACGGGTGGACGCGCTTCAAGATGAAGGTGGGCCGCGACATCGGCGACGACCTGCGCCGCGCGCGCATCGTTCGTGAGGCGATCGGGCCGGACAACCTGCTGATGATGGATGCCAACCAGACCTGGGATGTCGCCACGGCGATCAGCTGGATGGAGCCGCTGGCTGAATTCGAACCCTACTGGATCGAGGAGCCCACGAGCCCGGACGACATCCTCGGCCATGCCGCGATCGCCCGCGCGGTGCACCCGATCCGCGTCGCGACCGGCGAACACGTCCAGAACCGCGTCATGTTCAAGCAATTCCTCGCCGCCGGCGCGATGGACATCTGCCAGGTCGACGCCTGCCGCCTGGGCGGCGTGAACGAAGCCCTGGCCGTGCTCCTGCTGGCCAGCCGTTTCGGCGTCCCCGTCTGTCCCCACGCCGGGGGTGTCGGCCTGTGCGAGCTCGTCCAGCACCTGTCGATCTTCGACTACATCGGGGTAAGCGGGGATCTGGACGGACGAATGATCGAGTATGTCGACCACCTGCACGAGCACTTCCTGGATCCCGTCGTCATCCGAGATGGGCGGTACCAGGTCCCAACGCGACCCGGCTACAGCGCCGAGATGCGCCCCGAGTCGCTTGCCCGCTATCGGTTCCCGGACGGGGCCGAGTGGCGGTCCAATTCTGTGGACGGAGCCGGAGGAGCCAGCCCGACCGTCAATGCGGCTGGGAAAGAGGCAGCTCCGCGGTTGTCCTAGGGTGAAGGAGGAAGCATGCGAAACGGCACACGATTGGGAGGCCTGACCTGGCTCGCTGCCGTCGTCACGGTGGCGACGGCGTGCACGGGCTTGAGCTCGAGCGGGTCACCGGGTTCGGGCGCGATCTCCGTCAACATCCTGACCTTCACGGGTCCCCAGATCGCTGAGCCGCTTCAGCGCCGCGCGCCCGACTTCAGGACGGCCAACCCCAATATCTCCATCTCGGTCACGACCGTCCCGTTCAGCGACCTGTACCAGAAGATCCTGACGGACGTCTCGACCGGGACGAACAGCTACCAGGCGTTCGTCTTTGACCCGCAGTGGATGGGCGACTTCGTTGGCCCCGGCTATCTCGAAGACCTCAGCACTCGAGTGAAAGCGGATGCCAGCCTCAAGTGGGACGACATCGGCGCGTTCTTCCGGGACTTCAGCGCGACCTACCAGGGCAAGGTCTACACGATCCCCCTGGATGGCGACTTCCACATGGTCTATTACCGGACCGACATCCTGGCCAAGGATGGCTTGAAGCCACCCGAGACCTGGGACGACTACCTCGCCATCGCCCAGAAGGAACAGGGACAGGATCTGAACGGCGACGGCCAGGGCGATTACGGCTCCTGCATTTCCAAGAAGCGCAACGCCCAGGCCTACTGGTTCATCACGTCGATCGCGGGTGGGTTCATCCAGACCGACGGCACGAACCAGGGCGCGTTCTTCAACACCGCGGACATGAAGCCGCTCGTGCAGAACGAGGCCTTCGCCGCTGCCCTCGACATCTACAAGAAGACGGGCCAGTTCGGACCGCCTAACGAGATCAACCTCGACGTCGGCGACACGCGCGGCCTGTTCACGTCGGGCCGCTGCGCCCTGTCCATGGACTGGGGCGACATCGGGACGCTTGCGATCGACCCCACGACCTCGAAGGTCAAGGACAAGGTCGGCGCGGTCATCCTGCCCGGCTCGAAGATGGTCCTCGACCGGAGCACCGGCAAGCTCGTCCCGTGCGACGCCACGACCTGCAAGAACGCCGTGAATGGCATCAACCACGCCCCGTTCGCGTCGTTCGGTGGCTGGTCCGGCGCGATCAACGGCAAGGTCAGCACCGCGGTGAAGGATGCGGCCTTCAAGTTCCTGTCGTACATGAGCGCACCCGAGCAGTCGAACGTGGACGTCACGATCGGCAAGACCGGTTTCAACCCGTATCGCACCTCGCAGTTCTCGGACACGAAGCTATGGGTCAAGGCCGGGATGAGTGAACAGGCTGCGAAGGACTACCTCGGGGCGATTCAGGCCAGCCTGCAGAGTCCCAACATGATCCTCGACCTGCGGATCCCGAAGACCCAGCAGTACCAGCAGGTCGTCCTGGACAAGGCGGTGGCTCAATTCCTCGCCGGCGAGATCGATCGCGACACCGCGATGAAACAGATCTATGACGGCTGGGAGGCGATCACCAACGCCGAGGGGCGCGACAAGCAGCTCTCGGCGTACAAGGCGAGTCTTGGCGTCCAGCGATAACTCCGAGACCCTAGATGCCCGAGGCCCGACCCCCGTCGAGGGGTCGGGCCTCGAGGTTGCCACCGGCGAGCGGGAACGCGTCGCCGGCCACACGTTCCGCGCCGCCGTGTCGGCGAAAAACGTCTTCCTGTGGCCGGCGTTGTTGGTCGTGCTGGCGCTGTCGATCTTCCCGCTGATCGTCTCGCTCTACCTGTCGGTCTCGCGACTCGAGTTCCAGGCAAACGGGATCGACGTCCGCTTCCTCGGCTTCGACAATTACGCGTCGCTGCTCTTCGGAACCGAGCAGGACCACTTCATCGGCGTCTTGAAGCCGCTCACGCCCGTGGGCTGGATCATTGTCGCCGTGGTCGCGGCCATCACGGCGCGAGCCTTCGTGTCATATCTGCGCGGCGTCAATGTCCGGCTCCTCGGCCTGCTTCTGCGGGCGATCGCAGGCCTGCTCCTGGTGGGTCTCGTGTGGCTGTTCGCGCAGACGCTTTTCGCCCAGGGTGGCCGGCCCGGAACCCTGTTCGTCACCCTCGTCTACGTCTTCGTCGGCATCGCCGTCCAGTACCTGCTCGGGCTGGGCCTTGCCGTCCTTGCCACCCAGCGCCTGCGTGGCCAGCGGTTCTTTCGGGTCGTGTTCCTGTTGCCGATGACGATCACGCCGGTCGGGGTGGCGTACATGTTCCGGATGCTGACGGACACAGGGAAGGGGCCCTTCGTGCCGCTCTTCGACCTGGCTGGACTCCAGAACTTCGCTTGGGTCAACGATCCGTGGGGTGCCCGGATCGCGGTGATGATCGGCGACATCTGGCAGTGGACGCCGTTCATGTTCATCGTCCTGCTGGCGGCCCTCGAAGGCCAGGACCAGGAGATCACCGAGGCGGCCCTCGTCGATGGGGCGAACCGCCGGCAGGTGTTCCGCCACATCACGCTGCCCGCCCTGTTGCCGGTCACGACGACCGTGATCCTCATCCGGATGATCGAGGCGTTCAAGATCATCGACCTCCCGAACATCCTGACCAACGGCGGGCCCGGGACGGCGACCGAGTCGCTGACCCTCGAAGCGTTCTTCGACTGGCGGACCCTCAACCTCGGACGTTCGGCGGCTCTCGCGTACATGCTGCTCATCGTGGTGACGCTCATCGCGACCGCCTACGTGAACCTCGTCCGCCGTCGCGTCACGGCTACCGCATGAGATCGGCACGATGAGGACCCTCTTCCGGCGGCGTTCCGCGCTCGACCTTGGGCCCGTTTCGAAGGCAATCTCCTACGTGCTGCTCGTCGCGTGGGCATTCGTCGTCCTCTTCCCGCTGTACTGGCTGGCGATCACCTCGCTCAAGCAGCCCATCGACGTCGACAGCGGCCCCGTGTACCTGCCCGGCGTCGACTTCAAGCCCACCCTGGATGCCTGGAAGTACATCCTCGTCGACCTGCAGAGCGACACCGTCCGGCCGTACGTCAACACCGTGGTGGTAGGGCTCAGCAGCGCGCTGATCGCGCTCATCCTCGGCTCGTCGGCGGCGTATGCCCTGGTGCGGTTCCGCTACTCGCCGCGGGTCGGCGTGATCGGCCTGTTCGTCGGCTGCATTCTGTTCACGATCGTGGCGCTGGCGCTTGGTGCCGCCGTCCCGCTTGCCGTTGTCTCGGCGGCCGCTGTGTTCCTGATCCTGTACCAGACCGTCGGGCGGCGCTTCAAGCGGGTGCTTGGCAACAGCGACGTGGCGTTCTGGCTGATCTCCCAACGGATGCTGCCGCCGGTTGCGGTCGTGATCCCGATCTACGTGCTCTTCCAACGCGTCGGCCTGCTCGACACGCGGCAGGCCCTGATCATCACGTACGTGGCGACGAACCTGCCGATCGTGGTCTGGCTGATGCGTGACTACTTCTCCAATGTCCCGATCGAGCTCGAGGAATCGGCCGCGGTCGACGGCGCCTCGCCATATCGGATCTTCCGCTCGATCGTGCTACCGGTGGCGGTCCCTGGCCTCGTGGCGACGTTCCTGTTCGTGCTCGTCTTCGCCTGGAACGAGTACCTGCTGGCGTTGTTCCTCTCGTCGGCCAACGCTCAGACGATGCCGCTGACGGTCGCCGCCCAGAACGCGACCCGCGGACCGCAGTGGTGGTACATGTCCGTCCTGATCCTGATCATGATCCTGCCCGTCATCGCGATGGCCGTCGCGCTGGAGCGGTACATCTCGCGAGGAATCCTGGTCGGCGCCGTCAAGGGCTAGGCAGAAGGTCCGCCCATATCTGCGACGCGCCGGGAACGTGAATCCGGCCATTGGGCCGCGGCCTATCATCGGCTGGTGTTCACCGAAACGGACCGACGGCCGCCGATTCCCGCGGCGATCAGCGGTCCGGGCGTCGTCGGCATCGGACGACGGCTCGATCCCGCCGCCGTCCTGCCGATCGGAGAAGGACTGGCCAAGGGCGGCGTCAAGGCGTTCGAGATCACGCTGGGTGACCCGGATGCCCAGGAAGCCATCTCGCGGCTGGCGGATCGCTTCCCTGAAGGCAGCGAGCTCCTCCTCGGCGCCGGGACTGTCCTGGACCGGGGTGCTGCGGAGGCTGCGATTGGGGCGGGCGCCCGCTTTCTGGTGATGCCGCACCTCGACGAAGAGCTCGTTCGCTGGGCCGCCGCCCGAGGGATTCCGACCTTCCCCGGCGCGTTCACCCCGACGGAGATCCTGGCGGCGTGGCGTGCGGGAGCCAGCGCCGTGAAGCTGTTTCCCTCCTCGGTGGTCGGGCCGGCATTCATCCGCGAGTTTCGTGGGCCCTTCCCGGACATCCCGCTCATCCCTACCGGCGGCGTTACGCTCGAGTCCGCGCCGGGCTTCATCGCGGCCGGAGCCGTCGCGGTCGGACTGGGCAGCTGGCTGATGGCCGCCGGTGACGCCGGCACGGTCGAAGTCCGGGCGCGGAGCGTGGTCGAGGCGGTGGCGCGGGCGCGATCGGAATCGGCCGTATGAAGATCACCGACGTCACGACCTACCTGGTCGGCAATCCCTGGAAGAACTGGCTGTTCGTTTGCGTAGACACGGATGAGCACGTGCTTCACCTGTTCAGCGCAGGTTGGGAGCGACGCCACGAGACCCTGCCGCTGACCGATGGCTGAACGGGCGGCGGGCGCTGTGGCCCGCGGTCCGGAGGTCGTCACGCTCGGGGAGTGCCTGATGGCCCTCGTGGGGACGGATTACGGCTCGCTCGCAGACGCCCGCAGCTTCAGCGCCTATGTCGCCGGTGCCGAAGCAAACGTCGCGGTCGGTCTGGCCAGGCTGGAGCACGCCGTCGCGTTCATTGGGCGCGTCGGGCCGGACGGATTCGGGACCGCGATCGTTCGGTCCCTTCGAGGCAACGGCGTCAATGTGGATCACCTGACGGTGGATTCGGGCGCACCAACGGGCCTGCTCATTCGCGATCGGCGCGCAATCGGGCCGTCAGAGGTCGTGTACTACCGCTCGGCATCGGCCGGATCGCGGCTGGCCGCAGAAGACGTCGACAGTGCCGTGGACGCGGGAACCTTCGAGCGGGCTCGCTGGCTGCACCTCACCGGCATCACGCCGGCGCTGTCCCCGAGCTGTCGCGCGGCGGTCGAGCGCGCGATCGAGCGTGCGCGCGAAGGACAACTGACGATCAGCTTGGACTTCAACCTGCGGCGCAAGCTGTGGTCGGACGACGAGGCACGGCCGGTCCTCGTAGACCTTGCCAGCCGCGTCGACGTCGTGCTCGCCGGCGACGACGAGGCCGCGGCATTTGCGGATGCCGATCCGGGGAGCCCCCCGGAGATGCTCGTCGACGCTCTCCTGGAGCTGGGGCCATCGACGGCCGTGTTGAAGCTCGGGGTCGACGGGGCCATCGGCCGAGATCGCGATGGGGCTTCCGTCCGACGGCCTGGCCTTGCGGTCGCGGCGATCGACCCGATCGGCGCAGGGGACGCGTTTTCGGCGGGCTTCATTTCCGCCCGACTGGACGGAGCGAGCCTGGAGCGCTCGCTCGACGTCGCGAATGCGTGCGGTGCGTCGGCCGTGTCTGCCCTCGGCGATCAGTCCGGCCTGCCCGACCGGGTAGAGCTCGAAAGGCTGCTCGCCCCGGCATCTGCCGACGCCATACGCTAGCGCCGACAGACTCGCTCAGCGAACCGCGACGGCAACCTGCTGGATGAGGTTGTTGCCCACGCCCTGATAGTTCCAGGGCTGCTCGCTCGGCTGCACGTTGCCGGCCGCGTCGGTCGCCCGACAGGCCAGCTCGTGCTCTCCCGGAGTCGCCTGCCAGTCGAACGACCAGCTGCGCCACGCGAAGTCGCCCAGCGGCGGTCCAAGCTTGGCATCGCTCCAATGGCCGTCCACGGCGACCTCGACGCGAGCGACCGGACCGGCGCCGGACCACGCTCGGCCGCCGACCTGAACGGGTCCGGCATCGAGGAACCGCCGCCGGCTGAAGAAGTCCGGGATGCCCGGCGGCACCATCAGCGCACGCACCCGGATCCGCGTCACGGGCTGGCCGGGATCGTCGGCGTCGCGCTGGTAGTGGTAGGCCGGCGTTTGCTGGTAGCCCTGGAACGGCTCGGCAATGGCCTCGATGGACGACAGCCACTTCACGCTCGTCATGCCGTACCAGCCCGGCACCAGCAGTCGCAGGGGAAAGCCGTGCTGGGGCTGAAGCGGCTCGCCATTCATCGCGTGGACGAGCATCACCTCCGGGCGCATGGCGTCGGCGATCGTCAGGCTGCGCGCGTAATCCTGCTCCACGCCACCCTGGATGCCTCGGTCGGCGCCCGTGAAGACGACCTCCACCGCGTCCGGCCCCAGGCCGGCCTCCTCCAGCAGCGGCCCGAGCTTCGTACCCGTCCACTCGGCGGTGCTCACCGCCTCCACCAGCCACGGTTGGCTGAGCGGACGCGGGCTGAGTCGCGCGCGGCCGTTGCCGGCACATTCGAGAGTCACGGTGATCGTCTGGCTCGGCCGCGACCGAACCTGCTCCAGGCTCAGCTCCAGCGGATTCCGGACGCGGCCGCCGACCTTGAGTCGCCACGTCGCCGCGTCTACGGCCGGGATGTCGAAATGGATGAGCAGGTAATGAAGCCCCGCCGGGCTCACGTCATAGCGCAGCGCCTCGAGGGGCATGCCCCGATTTCGGGCCGCGAGTTGTAGCTCCTCGAACGTGAGCTCGCCCGCCGTTGGTTCGAGCGTGGGCGTGCTGGTGACCATCGTGACCTCCAGCTCCTGCCGGTTCTTGTCCGCGACAGCCTACTTCGCCGGCGTAGCCCTGGGGGCGTAGTCGATGCGCTCGAACGGCCACTCGCTCGCCAGCCATCGAATCATGGCCCAGTAGAGCACCGGATCGAGATCGCCGCGACTGGCGCGGACCCATGAGCGTACGTGCGCGTCGTGTCCATCATCGAGACCGGGGTAGATATAGACGCAGCCGATGACCGATCCGTCGACTCGATCGAGGACGGTGTACGTGAAACCGGTTCGGGCCGTGAAGTCGGCGGAATGCCTCGCCAGATCGCGGCGATTTTCCTCCCGCGTCATCGGCCTGGGCCACGAGCGACCGGCGAACCCGGGAGTCTGCCGGATGTGCTCGATGCTCGAGGTCCACGCTTCGTAGTCGGCCTCGTTGTGTTCGGGCCCGAGCGGGATCAGCCGGAAGTCGTCATCGTCGAGGCCCGATGGCGGCGCGAAGTCAACCGGTACGAAGGTTGAAGCCAATGACCTGCGCCTCCCCTCCATTCGGCCTTCGGCCCGAATTGGCACGAACGAGAATCCTTCAGCTCCTCGACCTTGACGCGCAACGGCGCCGCGGCGCGTACCCTCCAACGATGACAAGCGAGCGAGCTCCAGAAGCGGCTTTTCCCAGGACACTCGAGCACAAGCACGGACTCGACGATTGGCAGCCGATGTTGCCCGACCGCAGCGCTGAGACGATCGAGCCGGACAAGGAGCCGGTCGAGCGCTTCTATCGATGCCAGAAGGTGGGCTGCACGGAAGTCGTGCGCCTCGCGGCCGCCGAGCTGCGAGGGAACTCTTGAGCCGACCTGCAGGGTAGCTGGTCGTCCCGTCCCAGCGCGATGTCGTTGACATCGGCGCTAGCCTCGATGCGTCGAGGGATGCGGCTGTGAGGAATCTCAATGGGCATCGATGGCATGCCGCCGTCGCCCGCACCGAGCGAGAGGACGCCCCCGCCGAACGAGGAGACCCCAGGACCGAACGAGGGGTTGTGGAGAGCGATCCTCCTCGGCACTGAGCCGCGGTATGCGCGGACACGCTCCTGGCTGAAGCACGTGCCAAGCCATCCGCGCTGCAAGATGTGCGCGGCTCCCTTTGGCGGCCCGGGGCGACATCTCATGCGCTTCATCGGCCGGGAGCGCTGGTCGAAAAATCCCAAGTACTGCGGAAACTGCTTCCAGGAGCTCAAGACACATCACGGCGGAGCCGAGATCGAGGCCAGCTTTCTGTTCGCCGATGTGCGCGGGTCGACCGCCCTGGCCGAGCAGATGAGCCCAACCCAATTCCGCGACGTCCTCGATCGCTTCTACGACACATCGGCGCGCATCCTGGTCGACCACGACGCGATCGTGGACAAGTTCGTTGGAGACGAGGTCATCGGGGTGTTCATCCCGGCCTTGGCCGGCGACGCACACGCGGCTCGCGCTATTGCCGCCGGTCTTGCTCTGCTCAAAGCGACAGGCCATGCCGCGACCGCTGGCCCCTGGATTCCGATCGGGGCCGGCATCCACAGCGGAGTCGCCTTTGTCGGTTCCGTGGGGGAACCGCCCGTCACGGAATTCACCGCGCTCGGAGACGTCGTGAACACGACCGCTCGGCTCGCCTCCGCCGCCGAGATGGGCCAGGCCCTGATCAGCGAGGCGGCGGCGCGCGCCGGGGGCCTCGACACGGCTCGCCTCGAGCGCCGCGAGCTGGAGCTCAAAGGGAAGCGCGAGTCGACGGCCGTCTGGGTGGCCACGACGAAGAGCTGAGGGCTACCGTCCGATCGCCGGGACGTCGCAAATGCCCGGGCCGAGCCGCTGTCAATCCAGGCCGTACTCGAGCTGGTACGACGCCTTGGGGCCACCGGGAGCTTCGAAGGAGCCACTTCCCGTGATCCCGGTGAAGTCGCCGCGGCCCGTCGCCGGAATGATCGTCCAGGTGCCCTTCGATTGTTTCCCGTCGAAGTTTCCCGTGGCTTCAATCACGAAGCTTCCCTGTCGCTCGCCGATCGTGCCGCTGACGCGCTGCAGGCCCACGTAGCGTGCGCCACCTTCAGCCGAGTAGCACATCAGCCACTCCACTGACCCCTCGCCCTCGATGTCGCCGCTGAACCGCTGGTCGCCGTTCGCCCGGGTGAGCTTTCCGCCGCCATCGAGCTCCTGGTAGGTGTCCTCTCCCATCGAAGTGATCTGGAACGTGCCACTGGCACTCGCCACGACGACTCCTCCTTTTTTTCGGTCAGACAGCTGTATCACCCTTCGGCCGCGGGACGGCTTGTCGCGGTGCGCCGGCTCATCGCAGCTGAACGACGTTCGCGGTGATCAATGCCGCGCCGTCCGAGACGAGGAAGGCGATCACGTCAGCCACTTCCTCGGGTTGGGCAACGTGGAAATGGGTCTCTCTGCCGGCGACGAATTCCCGAACCGCCGGTGTGAGCCAGCCGGTATCGGTGACCGGCGGGTGAACGACGTTGGACGTAATGCCGTATTCGCCCAGCTCCAGAGCGGCCGACATCGCGTAGCTGACCAGCGCGGCCTTGGCCGCTCCATACGACACCTCATCTGGAAAGCCGAGCGGTCCCCCGGAGGTTAGTCCGACGATGCGTCCCCACGCCCCGCCGCGAGCGACATGTCGGCGTGCGAATTCAGCGATCATGAGCGCGGACCCCCGCGCGTCGACCTCCAGGTTCTGGCTGGCCGTCGAGGTCGACAGGGGCTGGAGCGTCCTGCCGAGCCGGTCGACTGGCGCGTTCCGAAACGTGTCCTGAGCCCAGCCGGTGGCGTTGTTGACCAGGATCTCCACGGGCCCGAACGCTGTTTCCGCAGCATCGAAGAGCCTGGCCGGCGTCGCCGGGTTGCGGAGATCGCTTTCCACCGCCTCCGCTTGTCCGCCGGCCTGTCTGATCGTTTCTATGACGTCGCCGGCGTCTCCGGCTCGGGCCGCACGATAGGCCTCCGTCAAGGACGGATCGGCCGGCTCGCGGACGCGGAGATAGGTCAGCAGGACTGGCGCGCCAGATGCGGCCAACGCACGCGCGGTGGCCGCACCAATGCCATGGTTGGCACCGGTCACGATCGCGACACGACCGTCGACGCCCTCGTACCGCACGGGGCCCCTCCCGGGTCGTCGGCCCGTGGACGGCGGCGGGGCGTCCACGCGACCTATGCCGGCGAGCCCTCCTCCGAGACGCGGGCCGGCTCCTCGATGTGCATCGTCTGCCGCATCGGCACTTCATGCAGGAACAAGACGAAGACCGATGCGATCAAAGCCCCGATGATCCCCACCCAGAAGGTCGAGGCAAGCGCGATCGAGAACGCCTCGTGGATGCCGCGGATGATGTTGTCGATGAGGGGCAGCACGGTGGCCTTTGCCTCGGCTGGGACGTTGGCCAGAATTCGATCCCGGAGGCTGCCGGTGCCGGTGATGTCGACCGATCCTCCGACTCGCGCGAAACCCGCCGCCAACTCGGGTGGCACGCCGACCTTCGCCAGCTGGGCCGGGATCTCGGTCAACAGCCGACTGGCGAGGATCGTGCTCGAGATCGTCAACCCGACGGTGCCACCGATCTGCTGGAAGAAGGTGAGGCTGCTGGTCGCGACGCCAATCTCGTCCGGCGGGACAGAGTTCTGCACGACCAGGGTGAACACGGCGAAAGACGGCCCAATCCCGATTCCGGTGATGAGCATCCACAGCCAGAGCACGGGCCGATCGGTGTCCGCATGGAGGTTCGTGAGCAGGTAGAGGCCCCCTGCCAGGAGCACGAGCGAAACGAAGATCAAGACTTTGTAGCGGCCCGTCCGGGCCACGATCTGGCCCGACGCGATCGCGCTGACGATCAGGCCCGCGAGCAACGGCAGGATGTTGTAGCCGGATTCGGTGGCGGACGCCCCCGCGACCGTCTGGAACCACTGCGGCAGGAAGATGATCGCGCCGAAGAATCCAAAGGCGGCCATGAACATCGAGACGACGGAGATCGTGAACGCCCGCATGCGGAAAAGGCCCAGCGGGACGATCGGCTCGGGTGCCCGGGACTCGACCCACACGAAGACGGCGGCGAACAGCAGGCCGAGCGCCATCAGGCCGCCGACCGGCAGATCGCTCCAGTCGTTGCCGACCGGCGCGCCGTTGACCAGATGTATGCCCGTCTTGTTGGTCAAGCCGATGAGGAAGGAACCGATCGCGACTGCGAACACCGCGGCGCCAACGTAGTCGATGTGGCGAGCCGCCTCCGGTCGCCGGATGGCGGGCAGCAGGCGCCACAGGATGACGAGCGAGATCAGGCCGATGGGGACGTTGACGAAGAAGATCCAATGCCACGACCACGTGTCGGTGATGACTCCGCCGATCGCTGGCCCGACCAGGGAGGAAAGGCCGAAGACGGCACCGAACAGGCCCAGATACTTGCCGCGTTCGGCCGGCGTATAAAGGTCCGCGACGACGGCCAGCGATACCGGGAATATGGCACCGCCGCCCAGGCCCTGGAGCCCTCGGAACAGGATCAGCTGCCACATTTCCTGGCTGAGTCCTGCCAGGACCGAGCTGACCAGGAACAGGACGACCGCAAAGATCACGATCGGGCGGCGCCCGAAGAGGTCGGACAATTTCCCGTAAATGGGACCGCTGATCGTGGCAGTCAGGAGATACACCGTGACAGCCCAGGTGTATAGCTGGTTGCCGTGGAGGTCGGTGATGATCCGGGGCAGCGCCGTGCCGACGACCGTCTGGTCGAGCGCGAACAGGAACAGCGCCAGGAGAATCGCGCCGAGGATTTCGAGCTTTGCCCGGGGACTGAGGTCGACGACCGGTTCGTCGGTGGCCTGGTAGGACATGTCTCTCCCACTCTCTATGCGAAGGCTCATCTGGGCTGATGCGCGATGGTGCAGTCTCGCGCGCACTCGGCCTGGTCGATGTTTCGATCAGGTAAAGGGCAGATGTCAAGTCTACCCGGCATCGGGTTCAAACCTGTCCGGATTCGATCGCCTCGAGCTGTCCCCGTCGGCGCCCCGTGAGCACCAACGAAGTGGCGCACGCAAAGCCGAGTAGGGCCGTCCCGAGCATCGCCGCCGGTAATCCGACCGTGACCGACAGGAAGCCCATCACCGGCGGATACAGAATCGAGCCGAGGACGGCGGCCCCGGTCAGCAGGCCACCCAGCGCGGCCGACCGGGCAGGAAAGAGTTCCCCGGCAATCGCGAGGATGACCGGGAAGATCGGCCCGAAGGCAAAGCCGACGACCGCGAAGAGCGCGATCGACAGGGGCAGGGACGGCACGAACACGGCCGCAACCAGGGCACACGACGCCACGCTGATGCACGCGGTGGCGAACGCGAGGTGGTCGAAACGGTCGGCGATTCGCGCGGACACCAGGCGGCCGAGCGCCAACCCGCCCCAGAAGAGCGAGAGGCTCGTCGTGGCGAGCGTCAGTGGTGCGGCATCCAGGAATCGCACCAGCCAGCTCGAGACACCGACCTCCGACGCGACGTAGCAACCGATGGCAATTTCCAGCGCCAGGAGCGGCCAGCGGAGCGCGAGCAGTCCCGCACCGGCGGATCGGTGGGTGGTCGGGCGCTCGTGCCGCCCGTGCGGCGGGTCGGTCAGGGCGAACAGCGCGCCGACCGGGAAGACGCCGACGGCCGTGCCCACCACCACGACCTGCCATGCGATCCCGGCCTCGACAAGCCGGCCGACGATGAGCGGCGAAGCCAGGGCACCGAGACTGAAGAAGAGGTGAACTGTGTTCAACGCACGCCCCCGGCTCGTCCGGTAGAGGTCGAGGAAGAGGCCGTTGATGCCTCCGTCGATGGCTCCGGCCCCCAGCCCCGCTGGCAGCGCCGCGGCCAGGAAGACCGTCCAGTCCGGGACGGTTCCGAGGACGGCAAGTCCGATTCCATGGAGACAGGCCGCGAGCGCGAGCACCCAGCGCCGACCGAGCCGCTCCGTCACGGCTCCGCCGCCCAGCGACCCTCCGGCGTAGGCCAGCGCATACAGGAAATAGAAGATGCCGACGCCGGCGTCGGACTGGCCGAAGTCGTGTTCTACGGAGCGGATGAGCGACGGGACCAACAAGCCCGTCCAGCCGATGAGGAGGAAGGACAGGCAGCCGAGCGCACCGATGACGGGGCTGGAGCGAACCAGGCGGGCCACCCGACCGATGCTACCGGCTGGGGAGCACCCCGGACCCTTCGGGCGAGCGACTATTCGCTGCTGGCGTGAGCTGAGAAGCGTTGGCGATTCTCTGCCGCACTGGCGCCCTGTCGAAGCCCGCCGGCTAGTGCGGCCACAAGACGCGAGGCATCCATCAGGTCGGCCCCCATCGCGGCCCCGGACGCCTGGTCCGCGACGATCTCGATGACTCCTGCGCCGGACGCTCGAAGCGCAGCCGTGTCGCGCTCCATGTAGGCCCTGGCCATGTCGCCGCCAATGGGCACGATGACAACGACAGGATCGTGGCCAACCGCAAGGTCAGCGCTGACACCCGACCTGACCCCGCCATCCATGTACCGCCGAGAGGCGACGGTGACAGGCGGAAAGAGCCCGGGAAGCGCGCAACTGGCCGCAACCGCTGGCACCAGCGGGACACCGGAACGTGCTGTCCAGGCTACGAAGCTACCGTTGTCGACGTCGACCGCCGTGACGGTCAGTACCTGCGGCCATGGCACGGGGGGCAGCAGGCGATTGAAAAGATCGACGTATTCGCGTTCCGGGACCGTCGTCGCCTGCCGCGCAAGCGTCCCGATCTGAGCCCGGACCGGTTGCTCGGGGGTCCCTCCGTCGGCCTGCCAAAGCTCGAAGATGCGCCCCGCGAGCTCGGAGTCGGCTCCCTGCATCAGTCGCTCGAGCTCCCGTCCAAGGCTCGAGGCCTCGGGCAGGAGGTCGTCGGTCAGGGGGACGCCCGATCCCAGGATGGCTCCCGCCACGGATCCCGCAGAGGTGCCGACAACGAGGTCGGCATCCGCCGGATCGACACCGCCCTCGCGCAGCCCGCGCAGCACGCCCAGCTCCCAGGCGATCCCAAGGAGGCCGCCGCCCGCGAGCACCAACGCCATCCCAGCCACAAATACCGCCACTCGATCAAGACGACCTCGACGTTCGCTCCGGAGAGGTCGACCACATTCTGCCATTCGGTGCAGACAGGCGGCCGAGTCCTGCCCGCGAACCATGGCGATTGAACGCGACGGCACCTCCGCGCGTCATGTGAGTGTCGTCGGGTCGTTTCAGGCCTCACTTGCGCCGACCGGCCGGGCGACCTGGGCGAGGTTGCATGACATCTCTTCGACAACATCCGGGAGCACGTCGGGTGACCGTAGCGTTGCTGGCCTCGCTCATTGCCGGCTGCGCGGCATCGCCGGCACCGAGTGCGGCTCCGCCGACGGCGACCGAAACGCCACCGTCGCCAGGCTCCGCCACCGGGTCGCCTTCGGCCTCGCCCGCCGCCCCTATGCCAACCGCATCATTGCCCCCGCGGACGCCGGCTCCGACCCGAACGGCTGCCCCAGCTGCACCCGCCCCGCTCAGCTGCGCGTCGCGGGTGTTTGCCACGATGAGCGAATCGCAGCGCATCGGCCAGCTCTTCATCATCGGGCTAACCAGGGACCATCTCGACGCCGCGGAGCGGACGGCCGTTGCTCAGTTCCATTTCGGGTCGGTCTCGTTCACGGCAAAGACTTCGGCCGGCGTGGCTGCCGTTCGCGCCATCGTGGACGCCGTCCAGGCCGAGGCCACGCCCACGGCTACGGGCCGGGTGAAGTTCCTGGTCGCCGCCAATCAGGAAGGCGGTTTGATTCAGGCTCTTTCGGGTCCCGGGTTCGACGTGATGCCCTCTGCGCTCAGCCAGGGAACACTGGCGCCGGCGGACCTCGAGCGGATGGCGGCCAGATGGGGCCGCGAGCTGCGCGCGTCAGGCATCAATCTTGATTTCGCGCCGGTGGCCGATGTCGTGCCGCCGGGCACCGACGCAGGGAACGCACCCATCGGCCAGCTGGAGCGCGAGTACGGCCACGATCCCGCCACTGTGTCGAGCCATGTCGCGGCATTCATCCGGGGCATGGAGGAGGCAGGCGTCGCCACGAGCGCGAAGCACTTCCCGGGTCTCGGCAGGGTCGCCGGCAACACCGACTTCACGGCCGCAGTGACCGATCTGATAACGACGCGACACGATCCATTCCTGCAGCCGTTTGCTGGGGCGATCCATGCGGGCGTCCCCTTCGTGATGATCTCGCTCGCGACATACGAGCGGATCGACCCCAGGCACCTTGCGGCGTTCTCGCCGGCCGTCATGACCGGGATGCTCCGGGTCGACCTGGGCTATCGCGGGCTCGTTATCTCGGATGCCCTGGGGGCCGCCGCCGTGGCTTCCATCCCGCCGGCCACACGGGCTCTTGATTTTGTCGGCGCAGGAGGCGACATGATCGTCGTGAACCAGCTCGTACCGGCCGTGCAAATGGCCCAGGCTCTCGCATCAGCGGCGGCGCAGGGTCCGGGGTTCCGCGACCGCGTCAATGACGCGGTTCTCCGTGTGCTGCGCACCAAGGAAGCGATGGGCCTGCTGCCCTGCGATGCCTGACTGCGCCCTGACTGCACACGCGCGGATCGGCCAGAAAGCTCCTAACGCCGCAACCTGAGGCCGACGGTGGCGAGCTCGGCACGGGCGAGTCGGTCGTGACGGCCCTGCACGAAGTCACCGAACGGGTCCGGGGAGTACTCCAGCAGTGTCTGATAATCCAACGAGTAGACCGCACGCGCCGCCAGGATTTTCTCCGCGGCCCGAGAGGATATGTGCGGGGAACGTGCGACGCGATGTGCCGCACGCAGCCGACGAAGGCGACGCAGGCGCCAGGGAAGGTATCGCGACAACCAGGGGACCAATGGAACGGCAAGGACGAGAAGGGAGATGACGCCGGCAAGCAGGAGGATCAGCGCCTCGAGCTCGGTTCCAAAATCGACGAAAGGATTGGCGGCGGTGGTGATGGAGCTCTTGACCACTGCGCTGAGCTGCTCGCCGACGACGGGGACTCCGCTCGTGTTGGCGCTGATGTCCGAGGCAGCTGAGCGCAGATTCACGCCGCCGTCGTGGACAAGGCGGGCCGCCAGAGCGAAGCTCGAGAGTAGCGCGAACAGCCGCCATGCAATCGAGGCCCACAAGATCAACCACAGGAGCGTCGCCGCGTCGGCGACCACCTCACGGCTCTGGGCCGCCGGGAGCTCACTCCATATCTTCACGTTGCAGCCTCCCTATTTGATGCAGCCGCGATCGCGATCCTGCGCACGATCATAGGTGCGGTGCCGTTCGCCCGACTTCGGGGAGCGCCCATCTCGAGAGCCCTGCTCGAGGGGAACCGCGGGTGCCGAAAGGCGGAAGGACTAGCATTGCCTGCCCCTCGGGGAGTGCCCTCATGACTGGCCTGGTACGACGGTTCTGCCCTCGCTGCGGGACCGGGCGGGTGGCAGACATGCCGTTCTGCCCCGGCTGCGGCCTGGACTTCCGTGAGGTCGACCAAGGGCTCGACCCGGGAGCCGCCGCCGCAGCCACAGATAGCGTGGTCCCCAGCGGGACTTCGACGTCCCAGGCTGATGCCACCGAAACTCCAGCCGTCGACGAGTGGGAGGCCGGCTCACACGATGTGACGTCGCCCATGGAAAGCGCTCGGTCAGGGAGCCGAGGGCTGCGCGTTCACCCGATCGTCCTGATCGCCGCGATCGTCGTCGTGGTGCTGGTCCTGGTGGGCCTGCTACCACGACCACAACTACCCGGGCCTGGCTCGGGCGGCCCGCCGGCCTCAAGCCTCCCTTCAGGTGCGCCGATCGTCGGTCTCACCATCCTGAGCCCCACCGATGGTCAGGCCGTGGCGGCCAAGGACGTGCTCGTCATCGGGCTGGCGCCGCCGGGACTCAGTGTCACCCAGGACATCAGCTTCGGATTCGATCAGCATGCAACTGCTGATGGCACGGGTCACTGGGCAATCAAGGTCGGCCTCAACGAAGGCGACAACAAGCTGACCTTCCGAATCGGCGACGACCACTCGACGCAGCAAACCATCCGGGTCATTTACACCCCGCCGGCGAGCCCCTGAGCGGAGCTACCGACGGCAGCGCATTGAGGCGCCCGGAACCGGTTCACCGACGGCGTTCGCGGCCATCGGTTCCAGATCTTCACCTCCCTGCAACGACTCGACGGTGAACAGGGTGCGCTCGTCTGAGCCATGGAGCCGTACACCGGTGGTCCACGCACATGGAGGATCACCCATGGCCACCCTCAGCGAAAAGAAACGCGACTCCATGCCTGACTCGAAGTTCGGCCTCCCGGACGAGCACAAGTACCCCATGCCGGACAAATCACACGCCCGGAATGCCAAGGCGCGGGCTTCTCAGCAGGTGAAGAAGGGCAACCTGACGGGAAGCGAGAAAGCCAAGATCGACCGGAAGGCGGATCGCATCCTCGACAAATAGCACTCGCCAGGGTATCCGCGAAACCTGTCCTCTTCAGCCTCGCCCCTCGGCACGCTCGTGCGCCCGCCGGTATTCGAATCGAAGGCGCTCGATGCGGGTTGCCAACTCTGCGGCCTCCGGTGAGCCCGGCGCGACGGAGGCAGCGCGCCGTTCAGCATCCCGCCATTCCTCGAGGATTTCGTGCGGCGAGCGGGGCTCGACCTCCTCGATCGGGAGACCGGGAGCGGTCGGCCCTTCAACGGCCACCTCGACGGCTGCATCCTCGGTAAGGACCCGCTCCTCGATCGTGCCGCCGAGCACGCGCGCCGCGATCCGCTCGATGGACTTCGAAAGCTCGACGAGACGTGGATCGCCGGCCTTCACGATCCGTTTCTCCTGCTCCAGGGTCGCCAGCTCCTCGATGTTGGCGAGAAGGGCGTCGGAGGTTGCTCGGAGGGCTCGCTCGGTTTCCGTTGGAGCGTCGCGAGGCTGGTCGCTCTCGGTCATGGAGATTCACCTATCTGACTGGGTTGCCAAGGTCCGTCGCGGTACACGTACCACGTTGTGAAAGGTTCCCCATCCAGCTGTCTTGGCTGCACTACCGCTTCCCGATGTCGCGTCGCACGGCCGCCTGGAATGACGTGGGATGCGCTGGGGCATGAAGTATGCGATGTGCTGGCGGATTGGTGCTCGCGTTGGGAAATACGCCGAGCTCATTTCCGCCCGTGTCGCCACGACATGTGGCGGCGCCTATTCTGGCCCGCGTGACTCGGCGGCTCGACATCGACCACGTACTGATCGCAGTTCCCGACCTCTCGGCTGCTGCGCCATCCTTCACGGCCCGATATGGGCTGGCGTCGACGGAGGGTGGACATCACCCGGCCTGGGGAACGGCTAATCGGATCGTCCCACTCGGGACCAGCTACCTCGAACTGGTTGCCGTGGTCGACGAAGCCAAAGCCCAGGCGAGCCCGTTTGGGCGTTGGGTGGCGGGGGCAGCGGCTGAGGACTTCCGGTTGCTCGGTTGGGCGGTGCGTACCGATGCGCTCGACGCTGACGCGAGGCGCCTGGACTTGCAGGTGACGTCGGGTTCGCGACTGGCTCCGGACGGAGAGCTGCTGCGCTGGCGTAGCGCTGGGATCGAGGTCGCGGCGGCAGATCCGATCCTCCCGTTCTTCATCGAGCGGGACCCAGGCAGCAAGTTTCCGGGCCAACTAACGGGAGCCGACCCCGAACAATCAACGAAGATCGCGAAGCTGGTGGTCGACGGAGATGTTCGGCGGCTCGCCGATTGGCTCGGAGAAAACAACCTTCCCATCGTCGTCCGTCCCGGTTCGCCGCGCGTCGCCGCGGTCGTGCTTTCGCGCGGAGCGAAGGAACTCGTCGTGAGCGAGCGACCAGCGGGAGTAGGACCCGGTGGCAGCTTGACATCGGGAGTTCCATTGGGATAAACGCAGACGCCCGTCCTCGCGTCCTGTCCACCCGATCCCGTGGAGGTTCCGCGATGCGCACCCTGGTCCGGCGTTCCCTAGTCCTTGCCACGCTGGCAGCTCTCCTGTTCGGGGTGGTTGGCGCCTCGGCGCCGGTCGCCTCCGCGGCGCAGCCAACCTCGACCCGCGTTGCCGGCATCAATGTCGACGCAACGACGATCCCGCAGCTCGAGGCGCTCATGAACCGCCATCGGCTGACATCGGTCCAGCTCGTCCAGTTCTACCTCCACCGGATCTCGCGGTTGAACCCGAAGCTCCATGCCGTCATCACGGTCAGCAAGAGCGCGCTCGCCGACGCGCGCAAGGCTGATGCCGCCCGGCGCCGAGGCAGCCATCTGCCCCTCCTCGGGATCCCCGTGATCGTCAAGGACAACATCGACACGACGGGCATGCCGACGACCGCCGGGTCGTGGGCGCTCGCCGGCAGTACGCCGCCCGACGCGTTCATCGTCCAGCGGCTCCGGGCCGCCGGCGCGCTGATCATCGCCAAGGCGAACCTCTCGGAATGGGCGAACTTCCGGTCGGCGCCGTCGTCGAGCGGCTGGAGTGGGATCGGCGGGCAGACGAACATGCCCTACGTCCTCGATCGCAATCCATGCGGCTCGAGCTCCGGGTCAGGCGTCGTGGCGGCCGCGGACCTTGCGACCGTCGCCGTTGGCACCGAGACGGACGGTTCGATCGTCTGCCCGTCGGGTGCGAACGCCGACGCCGGGATCAAGCCGACGTTGGGGCTCCTGAGCCGATCCGGGATCGTCCCGATCACGGCCGACCAGGACACCGCGGGCCCAATCGCGCGAAATATGACCGATGCGGCCGCCCTCCTCGGGGCGATGACCGGCGTCGACCCGACCGATGCGGCGACCGCCGCCCAGGCCGGCCACGCGTTCACCGACTACACGCAGTTCCTCGACAAGAACGCGCTCCAGGGCGCCCGAATCGGCATCTGGCGCGAGGGCACGTACGACCCCAAGATCAGCCCCGAGGTCGACGCGATCATGAACGCGACTGTCGCGAAGCTCGAGGCGGCCGGGGCTACGATCGTCGACCCGGCTCGGATCCCCATCGAGCCGGCCTACGGTCCGGAGTTCACGGCGCTTCTGTGCGAGTTCAAGAGCGATATCGCCTCGTACCTCGCAGCGAATACGGCCGCGGGCTATCCGAAGACGCTGCAGGATCTGATCGCCTTCAACAACGCCCATCCCGCCCTCGAAGGGCCTTGGAATTCGGCGATCTTCGACCTCGCCCAGGCGACCGGCGGACGAGCCTCTGCCGATTGCGCGGCAGCCCGGGCCCTGGCCACATCGACAGCCAAGGCCGCAATCGATGACACGTTGGCGGCGAGCGGCCTCGACGCCATCATCGCCCCGACGAACGGCCCGGCCTGGGTGACCGACCCGGTGAACGGCGACCTCGGCGGCGACTTCTCGAAGTTCGTCGGCTCGTCGAGCCCGTCGGCGATCGCCGGCTACGGCTCGGTGACCGTGCCCGCCGGCTTCGTCGG